>Ga0233425_10000555_pt1 | contig 95405 bp, 58 predicted proteins | sample Watercolumn_Towu_2_FD_181712 | JGI IMG/M metagenome (GOLD analysis project Ga0233425, IMG submission 181712) | Freshwater microbial communities from Lake Towuti, South Sulawesi, Indonesia - Watercolumn_Towuti2014_140_MG | ecosystem: Environmental > Aquatic > Freshwater > Lake | place...
GACTTCTCGCTTCGTTTCTTTGCTCATATCGTTGTGCATGTCGGGTAACACCGACTTTTGGCGCAACGATCTGTTCACAAGAACCGATCACCCACTTCCGGGTAACAATCTTTTTGGCGCAGATCGCTTATCGTTGCGCCAAAAAAAACCCTTGTGCAACGGGCGTGCTTTGGGCAAGTTACACGCCGCTTTCGACCAAACCGTCAAGTGTTGGCACGGGGATGGGTGTCCCCGCGAAGGCAGTTTATTCATTGGTAATGAAGACTTTAGCGGTCTTGCTTCTCATCCTCGGGCTGATGTTGGGCGCGTCATGGACGGGCCTGGCGGCGGAAGGCCACGGGGGCGCGGGCCACGAAGGGCTGCCCGCCAAGGCCGATCACCTGGGGGCGCGGGGTGAGGCCTTCGTCACCAACTCGATGCTGGTCACCTGGATCGTGGCCCTGGGAGTGATCCTGTTCGCCCGGATGGCCACTCGGCGGCTGCAAGAGGTGCCGAGCGGCGCGCAGAATTTCTGGGAATGGCTGGTCGAGAGCCTCTACGAGTTCCTCGAGGGGATCATCGGGGCGGAGTTGGTGAAGAAGACGTTTTGGTTCTTTGCCACGTTGTTCGTGTTCATCCTGTTCACCAACTGGTTCGGCCTGGTGCCGTTCGTGGGCACGCTCGGCTGGGGCAGCACCGACAGTCACGGGGTGTTTCATGTGGCGCGGCCGCTGCTGCGCGGGGGCAACGCGGACCTGAACATGACCGCGGCGATGTCAATGGTGTTTTTCGTGTTGTGGACCGTGTGGGCCTTTCAGGCCAACGGCGCGAAGGGGTTCGTCCTGCACTTGTTCGGGCCGAAGGGGGACTCGACCGGGGTGCTGCGCATGGTGTTGATCGTGGTGTTCATCGCGGTGGGATTTCTCGAGGTGTTCTCGATCATGTTCCGGCCCGTGTCGCTGAGCTTCCGGTTGTACGGGAACATCTACGCGGGAGAGAACATGCTCGAGGCGATGGCGACGCTGGTGCCGGGGCTGGGCTGGCTGTTGCCGGTGCCGTTTTACTTCATGGAACTGCTGGTCGGGCTGGTGCAAGCCCTGGTGTTCATGCTGTTGACCGCCGTGTTCACGATGCTGATCTGCATGCACGAAGAAGGCCACGCGGCGGCGCATCACTAGGCAGACCTCGCGCGCATGAACCTGACCTCAGTTCTCCCGGTCCGCGAAGAATTTAACAGGCGCGCCTGTTCCCCGCCGGGGCGAGGCGCCGCCGGAACGAATCTCGGCAGTCAGACCGTGTTCAATCGCGGGGGCTGCCGCGAGCAATGAAAGGAAGCAACGTATGCTAATGCCAATGCTGGCAGAGTTGAGTGGCAACCTGCACGTCGGTTTGGCCGCGCTGGGCGCGGCCATCGGCGTGGGTTTCATCGGCATGAAGGCCTCTGAGGCGGTCGGGCGCAATCCCGGCGCTTCGACCAAGATCCTCGTGCAGTCGATCCTGGCGATCGCCTTCGCGGAAGCCATCGTGTTCTACGCGCTGTTCCTGGTGAAGTAGCCGCCGTTCGTCACTCGAGCCTGCGCCCGGGCGCGGAGTCCAACCGGCTCCGCGCCCGGCGCCGGCAACCCAATATGAATCCGCTTATCCTGTTCGCCGGCATCGGGTCGGACCTGGTGCAAACCGGCAAGAATACGGCCGACCAGTTCGGCCTGGACACGCCGCACTTCGTGGCGCAGGTCATCAGCTTCTCGATCGTGGCGGCTGCGCTTTACAAGTTTGCCTACCATCCGATTTTGCAGGTGCTGGCCGATCGCCGGCAGCGCATCGCGGAGAGCCTGGCCAACGCGGAGAAAATCAAGATCGAGCTCGCCAAGGCCGAGGCGGCCCGCCAGGAGGTGCTCGCCCAGGCCAACGTGCAGGCGAACAAGCTGATCGAGGAAGCCCGGCTGGCCGCCGCGCGCGTCCTCGAGCAGGAGACCCAGAAGGCTGTGGCCGCCGCCGGCCAGATCGTCACCAAGGCGCGGGAGGCGAGCGAACTGGAGCTGGCGCGGATGAAAACCGAGTTGCGGCGGGAGGTGGTGAGGCTGGTGGCCGAAACGACCGGCAAAGTGACCGGGAAGATTCTGACGGTCGAGGACCACCAACGACTGGCCGAAGAAACCAATCGGCAGTTGGCGGCCTAGCCCCGCGAGGCGAGGCCCGGACACCGACACGCGGTTCGCAGGAAACGCATGAAGATATCGAAGCTGGCCCGGCGCGAGGCCAAGACGCTGTATCGGAACTGCCTGGTGAACGAGCGGCTGGCGGAAGCGCGCGTGCGCCAAACGGTGCAGGAGGTGGCGGCGCGCAAGCCGCGCGGCTACCTGGCCATCCTCACGCACTTTCGGCGGCTGGTGAAGCTGGAGTTGGACCGGCGCACGGCGCGCGTCGAGAGCGCGGCGCCGCTCGAGGCCGCGCTGCGCGGCAGTGTCGAGGGGAATCTCACGCGGCTTTACGGGCCGGGGCTGGACCTGGCGTTTGCCACGAATCCCGCCTTGATTGGCGGCCTGCGCATCCAGGTGGGGAGCGATGTCTATGACGGGAGCATCCAGGCCAGGCTGGAAGTGTTGAAGGAGAGTTAAGATCGAGCCGGGAAGGCGAAAACGGAATTTATGAGTACCTTACTACAGGAGATTGAGGCGCAAATCGCGGGCGTCAAGACGGGCGTGGCCCGGCAGAACGTCGGCATCGTGCGTGAGATCGGCGATGGCGTGGCCAAGATCGAGGGCCTGACCGACGCGATGCTCAACGAGATGCTGGATTTCGGCAACGGCGTGGTGGGCCTGGCGCTCAACCTCGAGGAGACCGAGGTGGGCGCGATCATCCTGGGCGATTACCTGGGTGTGAGCGAAGGCCAGGAAGTGCGCACCACGGGCAAGCTGTTGCAGGTGCCGGTGGGCAAGGCCTTGCTCGGCCGGGTCGTGGATGCGCTGGGCCGCCCGGTGGATGGCAAAGGGCCGATCGCGGCCACCGCGGCGTACCCGGTCGAGAAGATCGCGCCGGGCATCATCCGGCGCCGTTCGGTGTCGCAGCCGGTGCAGACGGGCATCATGGCGGTGGACGCGATGATCCCGATCGGGCGCGGCCAGCGCGAGCTGATTATCGGCGACCGGTCCACGGGCAAGACCACGATTGGGATTGACACGATCATCAACAACGCGCGGTTGAACAAGACCGCCGAGGTGGCAGGCGACCCGAGTTACCGGCCGCTGTATTCGATTTATGTGGCGGTGGGCCAGAAGCAGTCCAACGTGGCGCGTGTGATCAGCGTGCTCGAGGAGGCCGGGGCGATGCCTTACACCATCGTGGTGGTCTCCGCCGCGTCGGATTCGGCCACCAACCAGTATCTCGCCCCCTTCGCCGGGTGCGCCATGGGCGAGTGGTTCATGGACAACGGCATGGACGCGTTGATCATCTACGACGATCTCTCGAAACACGCGGTCGCCTACCGCCAGGTGTCGCTGGTGCTGCGGCGGCCTTCCGGGCGTGAAGCGTATCCGGGCGACGTGTTTTATCTGCACAGCCGGCTGCTCGAGCGCGCCGCGCGCGTGAGCGAGAAATACGGCAACGGCTCGTTGACCGCGCTGCCCATCATCGAGACCCAGGCGGGCGACGTGTCGGCCTACATCCCCACGAACGTGATCTCGATCACGGACGGCCAGATTTTCCTCGAGACAGACCTGTTCTACCAGGGGATTCGCCCGGCCATTTCGGTGGGCATCTCGGTGTCGCGTGTCGGTTCGGCCGCGCAGGTCAAGGCCATGAAACAAGTGGCCGGACGCATCAAGCTGGACCTGGCGCAGTTCCGCGAGCTGGCGGCGTTCGCGCAGTTCGGCTCGGACCTCGATCCGAAAACGCAGGCGCAGCTCGAACGGGGCAAGCGCATCGTCGAGGTGTTCAAGCAACCGCAATACAACCCGGTGCCCGTCGAGACGCAGGTGGCGGTGCTGTGGACGGTGCAAAACTCGCTCATGGACGATGTGGCGGTTGAGAAGATCAAGGATTTCCAGGCCAAGCTCGCGGACTATCTCGTGAGCCGCAAGGCGGACTTGATGGGCCGCATCGCGAAGGAGAAAGCGCTCAGCGACGCCTTGACGGCCGAGTTGAAAGCGGCGGTAACGGAGTTCAAGCAGACCTACCGTTGATGGCGGGCTGAACGCACGCCGCTTCTCCCATGCCCAGCACTCGCGACATTCGCCGGCGCATCAAGTCGGTCAAGAACACCGCGCAGATTACCAAGGCCATGCAGATGGTCGCGGCCTCGAAGATGCGCAAGGCGCAACAGGCCGCCCTGGCCGGGCGCCCGTATGCGGACCTGATGAACTCGGTGCTGGCGGAGGTGACCCACCACGCGGGCGACTCGACTCATCCGCTGATGGAGAAGCGCGGCGGCCCCCGGCGCGCCGTGCTCCTGGTCAGCAGCGACAAGGGCCTGTGCGGCGCGCTCAACAGCAACCTGCTGCGTGAGGCGGCCAGGTTCGACCGCGACACCACCGTGTTCGTGACGGCCGGACGCAAAGCGGCGCAGTTCATTGCCCGCACCAAGCGCAACCTCGCCGCCGAGTTCTCTTATCATGACACGCCCAAGTTTGGCGAGGCGCGGGCCATCTCGAAGTTCGTGCGCGAGCTGTTCCTGAAGGGCGAAGTCGATGCGGTGGACATCCTGTTTACGAACTTCATCTCGACACTGACGCAGCGGCCGGAGGTGCTTCCGCTTCTCCCGGTGGACCCAACCCTCGGCGTGCGGGCCGGCGTGCAGGGCGGCGAGATGGACGCGCACCTCCTCAAGGGCGCCACGGAGTTCCTGTTCGAGCCCGCCCCCGACCACGTCCTGGGCGCGCTGCTCCCGCATTGCGTGAATTTCCGGGTCTATCAGGTGCTGCTCGAGGCGAAGGCCAGCGAACACAGCGCGCGGATGGTGGCGATGAAGAACGCCACCGACAATGCCAAGCAGCTCATCAAAGACCTGACGCTCGACTACAACAAGATGCGTCAGGCGATGATCACCAAGGAGCTGCTCGAGATTTCCTCGGCGGCCATGGCGCTGGGGTAGCAGGAGTCTCCAGGAAGAATTCGTGGCTTTCCTGGAAGCGGTTTCTGTGGGACTGATTTCAACCGTCCCTATCGGGACTCATCGGGGCTTTACGGCGGGTGTTTCCCGGCGCTGAAGCGCCGGTCTGAACTCACGCGGCCCCGCTGGGGCCTGGTGCCTGGCGGGACTCATGGGGGAACTCCGCTCTCCCATCGGACTCGCCGTCGCGCAGCGCTATGGCGGAGCAGCGCGGGAGAGGGAGACCCGTTCGCCGCGTCTTGCCAAGCGGATCGCGCTGGATAGCCCGGCCGCGTCTGCCCTGAATGGCAGCACGGCGCCAACGCGCCAAAGCGCTCAGACCAGGCCCCGGCCCCCGCACTCGTGCGGACTGTCCGGGAAAATCGGCTCGTGGCACGGCCAACCGGCGGCCACCATGGCTTCCTCGCGCGTAAAGATGGACTGGCAGCTTTTCGCAATTTGCTGCAATTGGTCCAAATCGGCCTCGGTGGGTGGTTGGTAGGCTCGTCCCGCCACGATGGCTTTGTCCAGGAGGTCGAGGAACGAAGGCGGGATGCCGGCCACCACGCCGGTCCTCGAGAGCGTGAAGCGCCAGGCCAACTGCACCTCGCTGGCTTCCTCGACGGACCGGTACCACCATTCCCGTGTGCGCTGCACTTCCTTCGGCCAGACACCGCGGCTCATGGGCTTGATCGCCAGCACCGCCGCGCCCTGCTGGGCGGCCAATTCGAGCACATCCCTGCCAAAGCCGCGGAGGTAAAACTCGACAAAGTTGATCGGGAACATGACCGTGTCGAACTGGAAGCCGTTCATGGCTTCCAACGCGGCCTTCGTCGTGTGCGCCGAGAATCCGAGATGCTTCACTTTTCCTTCCTCTTTGGCCTTGAGGAAGGTCTCGATGGCGCCGCCCGGGCCGAGGGCCTTCTTGACTTCCTCGGGCTTGACCAGGTGGTGCATCTGGTAAAGGTCGAAATGATCGGTCTTGAGCCGCTGCAAGGAGCGCTCGAGTTCGAGCCGGGCTCCGTCCTTGTCGCGCATCTTGGTCTTGCAGGCCAGGAAGTAGCCGCCACGGTCGAGCCCCTGCATGGCGATGCCCATTTTGGTCTCGGCCTCGCCGTTGCCGTAGGCGGGCGCGACATCGAAGTAATTGACGCCGCGCTCGAGCGCGTCGCGCACGGCCTGGTTGCAGCGCGGCTGATCATAATGCACCAGGGCCAGGCCAGGGAAGCCCACCACCGAGAGCCGCCGCCCGGTTCGGCCCAGGACGCGCCGTGGCAGGCCCGCGGCGGGGCCTTCGGCCCCAAGGACTCGTTCGGCGCCGAGAGCCAGACCGCTTGTGACGCCACCGACCGCCTTGAGAAAATTTCGTCGTTTCATGGCATGAAGTAATGGGTGTTGTGAGAGTGTTGCGGACGAAAGTACCCCCGCGAGCGCCAGACGGCAAGCACAGACCGAGCGGGCGAGCGGGCCCGAGCTCGGAAGCCAATGCGCATCCAGGCTTCTGGGTTGCCGCTGCCGAAAAGCTGGGCGAGTATTGGCGCCGCACCCGCCCCGCCCCACACGGGGCTTGCGGCGCCGCAAAGGCGGAGGCTAAAGTGTCCCTGCTCCTCTTATTGTCGTAATGAGTCAGGCTGAACAGCCATTCTATGTCACGGGCGGCACGCTCCGCCACGACGCCGCGTGCTACGTCGAGCGCCAGGCAGACAAGGACTTGCTCGAGGGGTTGCGCCAGGGACAGTTCTGCTACGTGCTTACCTCCCGGCAAATGGGGAAATCCTCGTTGATGGTGAGAACCGCCAACCGGCTGCGCGCGGAGGGCATCCGGGCCATTGCGCTCGATTTGACCGCGATCGGCCAGAACCTCACGCCCGAGCAATGGTATGAGGGGCTGATGGCGCGCATGGGGCGCCAGCTTGGCATGGAGGACGAGCTCGAGGATTGGTGGCTGGCCAACGAGCGATTGGGGCCGTGCCAGCGGCTCTTTACCGCGTTGCGCGAATTGGCGCTGCCGCGGCACGCGGGATCGATCGTCGTGTTCGTGGATGAGATCGACACGGTCCGCAGCCTCCCCTTCTCGACCGACGAGTTTTTCGCCGCGGTGCGCGAATGCTACAACCGGCGCGCGGAAGACGCCGAATTCCGGCGCCTCACGTTCTGCCTGCTGGGAGTGGCGACGCCCTCGGACTTGATCAGGGACACGCGCACCACGCCGTTCAACATCGGGCGGCGCATCGAGCTGAGCGATTTTGCGCCCGCGGAAGCGGCGGGCCTGACGGCGGGGTTGGGCCGCGCACCAGCCCTGGCCACCGCGCTGCTCGAACGCATCCTCTACTGGACCAACGGGCATCCATATCTGACGCAACGGCTCTGCCAGGCCATCGCCGAGGACCCTGGCCTGGGGGGCCCCCGCGCCGTGGATCGCCTCTGCGAGGACCTGTTCCTGTCCCATCGCGCGCGCGAACGAGATGACAATTTGCTGTTCGTCCGCGAGCGCATTCTGCGGAGTGAGGCCGGCCGGGCGGACTTGCTGACCCTGTACGAGCAGGTGCGGAGCCGCCGCAAGTCCGTGCGGGACGAGGAAGCCAATTCCCTGGTCGCGATCCTGCGCCTGTCAGGCATCGTCCGCGTGGTGGAAGGCTACCTGTGGGTGCGCAATCGCATCTATTTCCGGGTGTTCGACCGGGATTGGGTGCAGGCGAACATGCCGGACGCGGAGGTGCGGCGGCAGCGGGCCGCCTTTCGCCGCGGCGTGATCCGGACGGCGGCGGTGGCCACGGTGCTGGTCGTCGCCTTCGCCGGGCTGGCATTCTATGCGCTCAACGAGTCCCAAAAGGCGCGCTACCAGGCCGAGCAGGCCTCCGAGGCCAACCGCCTCACCAAGATCGCCAACACGCTCTCCCAGCAGCGGGCCGCGCAACTGGCGGAAACGCTCAGCGTGCTGGAACAGCAGAAAATCAACGAAATTTTCGCGGCGGACGACGTCCCCAAGGCGATGGCCTACTTGGCGCGGGTGCTCCGTCAGAATCCGGCTAACGACCGCGCGGCGTTCCGCCTGCTGTCGGTGCTGACCCAGCGCAAACTTGCCCGGCCCGCAGCCCTGCGGAAATTCGACGGCCAAGTGCTCGGCGTGGCCTTTGCCAAACAAGGTCCGCTCGTGCTGACGGCGGCCGATCGCCGCCTGTGCTTGTGGGACGTCCGCCAGGAGGCGCCGCTGGCGGGGCCGTGGCGGACCGCCGTGCCCGTGGCCTGGGGACGCTTCAGTCCCAGCGGCGCGCAGTTCCTCCTCTCGTTGACCAACGGCGTGCTCGAGGTCTATGCGACCGCCGAGCCCACCGAACCACGCTGGAGGCTGGCCCACCCGCGGACGCCCCAGGGCCCGGTATGGAGCGCGGACGAAACCCGGCTGGTGACGGTCATCCCAATGCACCCGGGAAACTACCGCGCGCGCGCCGTGCAAGCGTGGGATGTGAGCACCGGCCAGGCGCTCACCCCCTCCGTCGGCGTCGAGACCGCGGGCTACGGGTTGAACGTGAGCTTCGAAGGCTCGAACCAGGTCCGCTTGGCCTCTTACGGTCCGCCGCCCAGCACACGGAACCTGGACCTGGCCACGGGCGTTCTGGGTCCCGTAACGCCACAAGATCCCACTCGGCCGATTCCCATGCGCACCGACCAAACGCAGGCACGCCCGAACCTGGTTCAGCTCAACACCGCCGGGAATTGGCGCATCATCACCGGTAGCACCTGGACCGAGGATCAGCCGATGCTTCCCAGCCATGCCATCACTGACACTCCGGGCCTGCATGACGTAAGCCTCGATGGACGGGAGGCGCTCACGGTACACCAGGATGGCCGGGTTTGCCTCTGGGCCGTTCCCACAAGCGGCCTGCTGCCGTTGGCGATCCACACCGGGCCAGAGTCCTCGCCACCCTCCGTTGAACTGGCCAGCGATGGCCGGCGGCTGCTCACTCTCACGGCCGATGGCGTCTGCTCGCTCTGGGACACCCAGACCGGCAAGGCGCTGGCGGAGCCCCTGGGGGAAACGGGTCGAGTCGCGATCGCCAGGTTCAGCTACGACGGCCAGCAGGTCGTGACCGGCGGCGGCGACGGCTGGCTGCGGCTTTTCGAGGCCCAGACCGGCCGCGCGGGCGCGCCACCCTTTCACCGCCCGCCGGCGGCCGCCAGCCCGAACGCGGACGCGCGCCCCACCCACCTCGAGTTCAGCCAAAGCGGGCAACGGCTCCTGGCTGCTTTCGGCGACGGGACCGTCGAGATTTGGAACCCTCGGGTGGGACGGCAGGAAGCGCGGATTCAGGCGCAGGCGGGAACGCCAACGCCAGCGCACTTCGACCCCGAAGCTCAACGGCTTGCGCCGCACTTCAGCCCGGATGGTGAACTCTTCGTGGCGGCCAACCCGGCAAACACAGTGCGAGTGTGGGAGGCGCGCACAGGCCACGCCATTGGCCCCGCGATCTCCCACCCGGCCGCGGTGAGCCTTGCCCAATTCAGCCCCGACGGCCGCAACCTCGCCACCGCCTCGAAGGGCACAGCCCAAGTGTGGGACGCACGCACAGGCCAGGCGCTCACCCCGGCCCTGACCTGCGACGCGGACGTCAAGTTCCTCGTGTTCACTCCAGACGGGCAGTTCATCGTCACCGCCGCCGGGGATCAAACCGTGCGAATCTGGCAGGCGAGCAACGGCGGGATGCTTCACGGCCTCAAGCAGCAAAACGAGGTCTCCGGGATGTCCCTCTCGAGGGATGGCCGCGTGCTGCTGATCGCCGCCTGGGGCTCGGTTCGCCTCTGGGACGTGCGCACCGGCACCCCGCTGGGAGAACCGCTCGAGGTTGGCTCTTGGGGACCCTCGAGCGTCTCCTTGAGTGCCAACGGTCAGTACGTGGCGCTCGGGTCTGTCGGCGTGTCTGCCAGGGTTTGGGAGCTGCCGCGCCTCGAGGGGCCTGTCCCGGCTTGGCTCCCGCTGCTTACCGAGGCACTCGTCGCCCAGCGGCTCAATGACCAGGGGATCTCCGAGCCGGTCGATTTGGCTGAGTTTCAGCGACTGTCCAAGACTATCCAGGAGAGCCGCGCGGAGGACGCCTACACGCGCTGGGCCAAATGGTTCCTGGAAGGCCCACGACCCGGGCGAACGATCTCGCCTTTCGCCCAGATCACGCTGCGCGAACACGTGCGCCGCTGCCTGGACTCGCGTAACGCCGAGAGCATCGAGGAGGCTCGCCGACTCGAACCCGAGAACCTCGAGGTGCTCACGGCGGCGGTTCAACTCCGTGGCGTTTCCCTCGAGGCTTATGCCCAGCAAGCCCGGCGCAACCAGGGCACGGGCATGGGGGAGGCTCTGCGCAACAGCGCGTCCGAGGCCCAAGCCCTGGCGCAGTCGTTGCTGCGCCAACTGCCCGACAACGCCGATGCCTGGCGCCTGGCCGGCCTGGCCCGCCATACACTTGGCCAACCCGAGCAGGCCCTCGAGGCGCTCAGCCACGTGCGCGCCGAACAGGAGCGCCCCCCTCATGCCCGGCTCAAGGGCGAAATCCTCGAGAAACTCGGCCGCACCAACGATGCCTTGGCCGCTTTCTCGCACGCCATCGACCTGGCTCGGACCCACTCCCCGGCGAGCGTAAGCGACGAACTGCTCACCCGCGGCGAGTTCCTCCAGCGGCAGAACCGGCTGCCCGAGGCCGCCCGCGATGTCGCCCTGGCGCGCGGCATCCCACCGCGCGACCCCGCCACGCCCAAGCGTTTGCTCGATCTGTCGCTTGCCTACAGCGGCGCCCTCACGAACATCCATCACCTTGGCGCCGGAACCGACGTGTTTCGCGAGCTGCCCGTGGGTGTCCATCGGCTTGCAGACACCGAGTTCGATCTGCGCGGGATCGTGGCCCGTTCGGACATCCACATGTTCGGCGGCGGACGCGAGTCGATGGTCACCATTCCCGTTGGGCTGCGAGCCAGCCGCCTGCACTTCCTGCACGGCTCCGCCTTCGGCCGTCCCCCCGGCGTCACCCTCGGCCGCTACCGCGTTCATTATGCCAATCGGCAGACGCAGGACATCCCCATCGTGTATGGTCAGACAGTGCGGGACTGGTTCTGCACGGTCGAGGAGGGAGTCGAAGCGGCGCTCGCCCCCGTGGCGTGGGTCGGCACCTGCGAACGTAACGAGGCCTCCCAAGGCTTCAACTGTCTCTACGACCATACCTGGACCAATCCATCGCCGGACCTCGAGATCCAGCGCCTCGAATTCGAGCCCATGCCCGCGGGTGCCGTCCCCTTCCTGCTCGCCGTGACGGCCGAGGAGGCGAACGACCGCGCGTCAACCGGTTCAGCGGCGGGTGGAGAGCAGCCCGCGGGGGCCAACCCCAGCGAGGCGGTTCGCCGATCCTTGCCGGTAATCGACCAGGGGCTCGAGCGCCACCCTCAGACCGCGGGCCTCTGGGAGGCCAAGGCCGCCTTGCTCGAGCGAGCGCAGCAGCCTGAAGCCGCTCTTCAAAGCTACGCCCGCGCCATCGCGCTCGCCGAGCAAGCAACCAACCGCCCCAATTCTGTCCTTTCACGAACCCTCGCGGGACGCTTGAAGCTGCTGGCACGCCTGGGCCGGACCGCCGAGGCCCAAGCCGAGGCTGCGCGCGCGCACGGCATCCCGGCGCGTGACCCCAAGGCCAAGCCCAACTTGATCGACCTGACTGCCTATTACAACGCCGGCTTGAGTGAGGACTGGCACGGCGGCTCCGGGGGCAACGATCTCAGCCCACTGCCTGCCGGGGTCCAGACGTTCGGCGGCATTGAGTTCGACGTGCGCGGGATCGTTCAGTTGGCCGGCCAATCTCTCCCGACCTACCCCGCCAGCGTAACCGGGATCAAAGTGGGACGCTCGGCCCGCCGGCTCCACTTCCTCCACGCCAACGGCTGGAGTGAGGCGGCTGGGACCGAGATCGGGACGTATGTCCTCCATTACGCCAACGGCGAGGAGAAAACCGTCCCGATCATCTACGGCCAGGACGTGCGCGACTGGTGGACGGCGGCGGCGGCGTCTGCTGGAGGCCGAACACCCACCGTGGCCTGGAGCGGCGCCAACTCCGCCAGCGCGCCCTCCGGCGCCAAGGTGAGCGTCTTTCACAGCGCGCCCGACAATCCGTTGCCCGACGAGGTCATCGAGAGCATCGACTTCGTCTCGAAGCTAACCCAGGCCGCTCCATTCCTGATCGCGATCACGCTGGAATGAGCCAACCCATACACACGCACGCGCAGGCGCGACCCGGGCGGGGACCTCACCCCATCGGAGGGCCAAGCCTGCTTCGACGGTATCCCACCTAAGCTTATGCAAAAAATCACTCCATTCCTGTGGTTCGACGGCCGGGCCGAAGAGGCAGCCAGGTTCTACACCTCGATCTTCAAGAACTCGAAGATCACGAGCGTTAACCCGATGACCGTGGCCTTCGAGCTCGAAGGGCAACCGTTTATCGCTCTCAACGGCGGCCCGCAGTTCAAGTTCACCGAGGCCGTCTCGTTCTTCGTAAGCTGCGAAACGCAGGCCGAGATCGATTACTTCTGGGAGAAACTCGCCGACGGCGGTCAGTTGCAGCAATGTGGCTGGCTCAAGGACAAGTTCGGGTTGTCGTGGCAGATCGTGCCCCCCATCCTGGGCGACCTGCTCGGTGATCCCGACCCCGCGAAATCACAGCGCGTCCTGCAGGCGATGCTCCAGATGGTCAAACTCGACATCCAGAAACTCAAGGATGCTCACGCCGGGAACTAACCGACGAACGCGCCGAGCTCCGTGAACTTAACGGATTTGCCTTGGCCGGCGGTGCAGGGGCTCAGCCGCGATACCCCGGTCCTGTTCCCGGTCGCCGCCCTCGAGCAGCATGGTCATCACCTCCCGCTGTTCACCGACAGCCTGTTGCTGGGCGAGATCGTGCGGCGAACGGCGGAACGGTTCGCGGACCGTGTTCTGTTCGCCCCGCTGCTGTGGCTGGGCAACTCGGATCACCATCTCGACTTTCCCGGCACGCTCTCGTGCCCGCCACGGGCCTACCTGGATGTGCTGGGGGGTTTGCTCGAGAATTTCCTGGGCCACGGCTTCCGGCGGCTCGTATTCCTGAACGGCCACGGGGGCAATGACGTGCCGGGAAAGCAAACGGTCTTCGAGGTGCGGCAACGGCATCGGGACAGGTCGGACTTGCTGCTGCTCTTCGCCACCTATTGGCGCCTGGGAACGCTCCCGGATGCGCTGGCGGCCACGTTGCACCAACCGGAGATGGGCCACGCCTGCGAATGGGAGACGTCGATGATCCTGCGGATCGCGCCGCAGTTGGCCGGCGACTTCAAGACGCTCGAGCCCGTGCCCCTCGGCACAGGGTTCGCACCCGCAAGCCGTGGCTGGGTCACGCAGGATCGAACCGTCCGCGGCCACATTGGCGCGCCGCACCTGGCCACCGCCGAGAAGGGCGAGGCGCTTTTCGGCCTGTTCACCGCACAGGTCGGCGCCCTGCTGGACCGCGTACTGGCCTGGGACGGCCATTCATGGGACGGCTGATGGCAGCGCCCGGCGTGCCGACTGTCTCCCGGAAGTGGTGGATCTGCGGTCTGCTGCTCTGCGCCTCGATCATCAACTACATGGACCGGCAAACGCTGGCCAACGCCTCGGTCCGCATCACGACGCAGTTTCAACTTACGCAGGCGCAATATGGGAACCTCGAGTTGGGTTTCGGCTGGGCGTTTGCCGCCGGGTCGCTCGCGTTCGGCGTGCTGGCCGATCGCGTGACGGTTCGCTGGCTCTACCCGGCCCTGGTGTTGCTCTGGTCGGGAGCGGCGTTCGCGGCCGGGCTGGCGCAGGGTTACACGCACTTGCTGGTGTATCGGACGTTGCTCGGGTTCTTCGAGGCGGGACACTGGCCCTGCGCCATCAAGACCACCCAAGCGCTCCTGGCCCCCGCCGAGCGCGGGCTGGGCAACAGCCTGCTTCAGAGTGGCACCTCTCTGGGCGCGATCGTGACGCCGCTGCTCATGCGCGCCTTGCTCACGCCCGAGCTCGGAAGCTGGCGCGGCTCGTTCCAGGCGATCAGCCTGATCGGCCTCGTGTGGATCGCGCTGTGGTTAACGGTGGTGCGGGAGGATCCGGTCGCGCGGGCGTCGGCGAAGGGGGCTGGGGACGAGCCGTCCCCGCTCCACGCGCGGAGCGTCTGGGCGGTGCTCTTCAGCCGGCGGATGCTGGTTGTGCTGGGAGTCGTCGCCTGCATCAACACGTCCTGGCAAATCCTCCGCGCCTGGCTCCCCAAGTTCCTTATGGAAGGCCGCAGCTACACCGAGGCCGACGCGCTGTGGTTCAACTCGTTGTTCTACGTGGCCACCGACGTCGGGTGCCTCGGCGCTGGCGCGCTGAGCTTGTGGCTGGTGCGTCGCGGCTGGCCGGTGCATCGCGGGCGCCTGGCTGTCTTCCTCGGCTGTGCTGCGCTCACCGCGTTGACCAGCGTGGTCGCGGTGCTCCCCAAAGGCTGGCTCCTTTTGGGTGTGCTGCTCCTGGTGGGCGCAGGCGCCCTCGGGGTCTTCCCGATCTACCACGCCCTCACCCAGGACCTCTCGCGCGAGCACCAGGGGAAGGTCACCGGGACCGCCGGCATCGCGGCGTGGGCCTTTTCCCCCGCACAAACGCTCTACGGCGAGCTGATCGACCGGACCGGCTCGTTCGACCTCGGCCTGGCCCTAACGGGTTGGGCCGCGCCCGCCGCCTTCCTGCTGTTGTTCTGGAGCTGGGACCGGCCCGGTGAGCCGCAGAACTCAACGCCCAGAACGCGCGCATGAACTCGAAACCAACCCGCACCGCCAAACCCGCGCTCCAAACCGAACGGTGGAACCGCCGTCGCTTCGTCCACGCGCTCGCCCTGTCGGGCGCCGCCGCCGGTTGCCTGCCCGGGGCGAGGCCCGGCCGGGCCGCCGCCGGCACGCGCCCCTCCGGGGGACCGCCCTCACCCCGCAAGGTCGCCATCGTCTGCACGGAGATTCGGAAATACTCGCATGCGGAGCACTTCGTGGACCGCTGCCTCGAGGGTTACGGCTGGCACGGGCAGCACCATTACCCGCCCTTCGAGTTGGCGGGGCTTTACGTGGACCAATTCCCCGAGGGCGACCTGGCGCGCGAACGGAGCGCGCGCTTCCGGGTCAAGCTCCAGCCGACCATCGCCCAGGCCCTGACGCTGGGGACGTCGCGACTGGCGGTGGACGGCGTGATGATCATCGGCGAACACGGCAACTATCCGCGCAACGAGAAAGGGCAGACGCTCTACCCGCGCTACCGGTTTTTCAAGGAAGTGGTGAAGGTGTTCGAGGCGAGCGGCCAGGCCGTGCCGGTCTTCAACGACAAACACCTAGCGACGAACTGGGACGAGTGCCTCGAGATGGTGGCCGATTCGCGGCGGCTGGGCTTCCCGTTCCTGGCCGGCTCCTCCCTGCCGGTCACCTGGCGCATCCCGGCGCTCGAACTGCCCCACGACACCCCGCTGCTCGAGAGCCTCTGTGTCTGCTACGGGGGCGTGGATTCCTATGACATCCACGGGCTCGAGACGGCCCAGTGCATGTCCGAGCGCCGCGCCGGGGGCGAGACCGGGGTCAAGTCCGTGCACGCGGTACGGGGGGCGCGCGTGTGCGACCTGCTCGAGGAACGCGAGCCGGCGCGCCGGTTGATGTTCGCGGCGCTGGCCCGCAGCCACACCTGCCGCCCCAAACCCGGCTACACGTTCTCGATGCCGGACATGGCGTGGGTGCGCGCCAACAGCGACGGTTATGTGGGCTATTTCATCGAGCACCGCGACGGGTTCCGGACCACGCTCCTCATGCTCAACGGCCTGGTCCAGGACTTTACCTACGCCGGGCTCCTGCGGCGGTCCAACACCATCGTCTCCTGCCAGATGCATCTGCCGATGCCGCCGCGTCTGACCACTGTCGCGGATTTCTTCAATCCGCAATTCAACAACATCGAACAGATGATCCTGACCGGCAGCGCCCCTTATCCCGTCGAGCGCACGCTGCTGACCTCGGGCATGACCCTCAGCGGGGTGGAATCGCTTCACCGCGGGCAAGTGCTGGTCGAGACACCGGAGTTGCAAGTGGCCTACGCCGCGCCACGGGCCTCCACGTTTTGGAGGGCTTGATGTCAACGCCAAAGTCTCTTAAAGCGATAGCGCTGGTCAGCGATGACTTCGTCCTCGGCGGCCCAGCGCAGGCGCTCCTGGACCGCTTTCTCATCGGCTACCCGCGTGATGGCGTCTTCCATCGCGTTGAAGGTTGCGAAGTCCGCGTGTGGACGCCGCCCGGACAGGCAGAGGCGGACCTCGACCGGCGGCGCGCCGACCACGGGCTGGTGCGGGCCCGCTCGCTCGAGGCCGCGGTCTCGGGGGCGGACGGGCTGATCGTGATGGCGCACCCGAGCGGGGACCGGCGGGAGCCACGATGGGTCAAGCCAGCGCTCGAGGCCGCGTCAGGCGGGGCGGCCTGTTTTGTGTACGGCATCCTGGGCAGCACCCTGTCACAGGCGCGCGACACTCAGATGCTCGGAATACTCCGCCAAGTTTCGGTGCTGGCAGGCACCGAACTGAGCGTCACGTGGCGGTTGCCCGAGGTGGACGTTCCCGAGGAGGCGCGGCTCACGGAGGCTCTGATTGTGGTCCAGGGTGGCTTCCCGCGGGCCGAACTCGACGGCCTGGCAGGCCTGCTGCCCGTGGTGGAACGCCGGCGTCACGGTGAGTTGGGAGTCCACCGCGTGCGGCGCATCGCCGGGGACCGCGTCTGGCAGGCCGGGGACCAGGGGCTCTGGTCCTGGCCGCTGCTGGCAGCCGCTCTGTCCCGCTCCGATTCGCCGCAGGGCGATTCCGTCAAGGATGGACGCACTCAATACCTCGTTGGTCTCGGGCTGGTGCCGAAACTCGCGCGCGAGCCGCGGGGCTGGTTGATCGACCATGCCGGCGGGCTGCGCTCGGCCATACTCGTTCTCGAGGGCGTCGTGGGTGACATCGACTTCGCGGTGCGGATGGTGAGCGGAGAGATCATCTCTGCGCAACTGTACCGGCCACCCACGCCGGATCACCACGAGTTCAGCCGACTGGCCGCGGTGGTCGAGGAGTTCTTCCGCACCGGCCACGCCCCTTGGCCCAATCGACGGGCTTTGCTCACCGCTGGGCTCCTCGAGACCTTCGCCACCATGCAGACAGGGACGGACGAGCTGGCGACACCCAGCCTGGCCTTCACGCCGCGGATCGAGGGGCCGAAGTAGAGCGCTGAAAACAGAGGCGATCTTCCTATGTCATTGCATGACAAACACATCGACGGATTGGCAGGAAGGGTCTCCTTGACAGTTCTGAAGGGCGGTGGTACGTGATGCGCAACTTGAATGAGCGCGAACAAGAGTAAAGCCCAGCCAGCCACCGCTGCATACACGCCGGACCTCACGCGGCAGCCGCCGCGCGGTCCACGAGTCCGTTTGGGCGGCTATGTGATTCTACCCCGGATGTTGGACAAAGGGCGCGCGACCCTGGCTGGCCTGAACGGCGAGTATCACTACAACTGCCCTTTGGATCAGCACTTCCTTGCGTTCGCGGGGATCGATGCCGAGGCGCTCAAGAGTGAGTTGGCGCGCGGCAAGGGCGATGAAGACATGCTGGCGTGGGTCACCGCTCACTCGACCACCAAGCCCAAACCGTGGGAGATAGCGGCCTGGTCCGCCTTCCACGAAGGCCGCGGTCCCGGTGACGTCGAGTCGCGCGAGTATTTCACGGGTCTGCTCTCGAAGCTCAGCAAGACCCGCGAGGACATCCTGACCTGGTTCGACCTGCTGGACCTGGATGATTACCTGAGCTTCGGCGGAAAGGCCTAAAGGGATTATGAAAGACATCATCGAAATCACTGAAGCGAATTTCGAGCCCGAGGTGCTCCAATCGAGCGTGCCGGTGGTGGTGGATTTTTGGGCGGAATGGTGCGGGCCGTGCAAGATGCTTGCGCCGGCGCTGGAAGAGGTCGCCACTGAGCTGGCGGGACGGGCGAAGGTCGTCAAGGTCAACATCGATCACCAGCCGGCGCTGACCCTGCGCTACCGCATTCAGTCGATTCCGACGCTGCTCTATTTCGCGAAGGGCGAAGTGCGGAGCCAGACCGTCGGGCTTGCCAGCAAGAAATCCATCGCCAGCAACCTCGAGGCGCTGGCGACCGGCGGTTGAGTCGCCGAGTCGAGGCGGGCGGAGGACGCCCTCAAGAAGGGTGGGAAACACAACCGCCTGTGAGCACCGTTGCCGTTCGCGCGGAGAATCTGCACAAGAGCTACGTGCTCGGCGCCACGGCCATCGGCGCGTTGCGCGGCGTGGATGTCACGGTCGCCCGGGGCGAGTTCGTGGCCCTGATGGGGCCATCCGGCTGCGGCAAGACGACCTTGCTCAACCTGCTCGGGGCAATCGACACGCCCTCGCGCGGCGTGCTCGAGGTGGACGGCGTGGCGCTGGCGAGCCTGCCCGAGGACCGGCTGGCGGACCTGCGCCGCGACCGGATCGGCATCGTCTTCCAGTTCTACAACCTCATCCCCACCCTCTCGGCGCGCGAGAACGTCGAGGTCCCCATGCAGTTCAAGGGCGTGGGCCGCGGGCCGCGGCGCGAGCGTGCGCTCCGGTTGCTCGAGCGCGTCGGGCTCAAGGACCGCGCGGAGCATAAGCCCGCGGAACTGTCGGGAGGCGAACAACAGCGCGTGTCGATTGCGCGCGCGCTGGCCAACGAGCCGGCGCTGGTGCTGTTGGATGAGCCGACCGGCGACCTGGACAGCGCCACCGGCCAGGAGATTATGGCGCTGCTGCGCGACCTCAACCAGCGCGAGCAAGTGACGATGGTCGTGGCAACGCACGACCCGCTGGTGGCCCAGGCCAGCTCGCGCATCATCCGGCTGCGCGACGGGCGCATCGAGAGCGACTCGCAGGTGGCATGACCGCCTCGTGGCTCTACGTGCTGCGCAACCTGGGCCGGCGCCAGACCCGCACGGTGATCGGGGCGCTGGGGATCTTCCTCACGCTGGCGCTCCTGACCGCGATCGAAATCGGCCTGGATTCTGTCTCGACCTCTTACCTCGATTTGGTGGCGTTGCAGGCCGGCAAAGCGGACCTCGTCATCACCGGCGAAGGAGGAGACGCGCTGAGCCCAACAGCGTTCGACCCGGCCGACGCCCGGCGGCGGCTCGAGGCCCACCCGCTGCTGCGCGGCGTCTCACCGCGCTTTATCGGCGCGGTCGAGGTCCGCAACGCCGGGGTCGAACACCACGCGATTCTGATCGGGCTGGACCCGCGCCGCGAACAAGCGCTCGACATTTCGGGCCTCGTGCCCGAACCCGCCCTGGCGGGCGGGACCTGTGCGCTCTCCAAATCCCTTGCGGCGAAGTTCAATGCGACCGCGGCGTCCACCCTGCGCGTCAGTTCACCGATGGCGGGTTCGGACGTGGCCCTGCGCTTCGAGCGCGTGCTCGAGCGCCAGCTCATGTTGCCGCAGCAGGTGCGGGACTACATCGTCGTGGACGAAGCCGCCGCGCGGTCGATTCTCGGCGAGCCCACGCGGGTGCATGTGCTCGCGGGCGCCTTGCGCCACCCCCGCGACTTCTATGATGCGCGCGACCTGCATGCCAGCGTGCTGCGGCTCAAGCAAGCCGGCGAGGCCGTCGCCGCCGAACTCGGATTGGACTACGCGGTGCGCCTGCCCAAGGCGGCGGCGATCACCACCTTCCAGGATTTCACCTCCCCGCTCCGCGCGGTGTTCGGGGTGTTTGCGCTGCTGGCCCTGACGATCACGGGCCTGTTGATCTACTCGCTGATCTCGGTCGCCGTCGAGGAACGGATTCGCGAGTACGCGATCCTGCGGACCCTCGGGGCGCGGCGCAACGACATCGTCCGCCTGGTATTGGCGGAGTCGTTGCTGCTCTGTTTCCTGGGCGTGGCGCCCGGGGTGCTGGCGGGCACGGTTTTCGCGCGCCTGATCGTAAGGCTCGTCGAGTTGGCGATGAAGGCTGGCAGCCAGGCCATTACGCTCGAGATCACGCCCACCACGCTCTGGCTGACGCTGGCCGCCGGCGTGGCGCTTTCCCTCGGCGCCGCGCTGGCCCCGGCCCTGCGGGCGATCCGCTGGCGGATCGTCGATGCCCTCGAACCGCTCCGGCGCGGACAGGTGCCAGTCCTGCCCCCCAGCGAGGGCCAGGCTCATCGGCCCCTGGTCTTCACCGGGCTCGCCCTCTCCGCGCTCTCGGTCGTGGTGTTCTTTGTGCTGCCCACGGCCTTCCTCTCGGGCAATCCCTCGCTCATCGGCACGGTGGTGCTGTGTCTGCTGGTTTCGATCCTCCTCGGCTTCACACTCACGATGATCGGGGTGTTGCCTTTTGTGGAACGCATCGTGCTCGGGGCGTTCGGCTGGGCGCTGGGACCCGCCGCCGAGTTGGCCGGGCGCAACCTCCAGCGGCACCGCCGCCGCAACACCACTACCGCCCTCATGTTCACGCTCTCGGTCGCGCTGGTCATCTTCCTGGCCAGCCTGGGCGCCCTGGCCAGCCGCACCGCGCTGGCCATGGTCGAACGCACGCACGGCGCGGACCTCCGCATCCATACCGCGCAGGCCGGAACCGAGAGTCTCAAATCCGAACTCAAGCGCCTGCACGGGGTCAAGGCGGTATCCGAGGTTCGCTACTTGCGCAGTCGTTCCGAGTTCGGCATCGCCTACGATGTCATCGTGAGCGACCTGGTGGGCATGAAAAGTCTGTGGATCGTGCCGTTCGGCGCAGACCCGGACCTCGCGAGGGTGCTCTACACCAACCTGGTGGCCTACGACGCCGGGGGCCCGCTGGCGCTGGCGCAGCTCACCAATCGTGTCACTGCCGCCGAGGCGGGAACGGTTCGAACCAGCCCGCCGCCGCCGCTCGTGTTAAGTCAAGCCGCCGCGAAGTTCCTCGATGTGACTGCTGGCGACCAGGTCTTGCTCTCCTTCCGCCTGGGAGCGGAACGGAGCGACGCGCGGTTCCGCGTGGCCGCCGTGTGCGCCACCGTCCCCGGTTTCGACAACGTGCGCGCGCGCGTGGCCTACGCGGTTGGCTCGGGAGCGATCATCCCCCTCGAGAATTTCAACGCCCTGACCCGGGCCGTGCCGCCCGAGGCCTTCCAGGCCCTCTATTTCGTGAAAACCGCGCGGGACACGGCCACGCAGACGGCCGTGGCCCGGAGCATCCGCGACGACTTCGATGTGCGCTACCGGTTTGGCGTGCAGAGCACGGCCGAGCAGAAACAGGAGGCGCGCGCGCTCTACTGGGCCACCCAGGTCTTCTTTGGCTTGATGCTGGCGGTGGCGGTGGTAATCGCGGTGTTTGCGCTGATCGCTTCGATGGCCAGCGCCGTGATCGAGCGCCGCTGGGAGATCGGCATGCTCAAAGCGCTGGGGCTGCGCCGCGGCCAGCTCTTCCGCATGTTCTTCGCCGAGGCGGTCGGGATCACGCTCTCGGCGGGCGTCACCGGCGGGGCGATCGGCTTTGGGCTGGCGTGGCTGTTCATGCTCCAGGCAGCGGTGCTCATGGAGCTGCGCCCCATTTTCACCATGCCCTACCTGACGTTCCTGGCCACCTTCGCCATCAGCATCATCGCGGGCGCCCTCGCCGCCCAGTTGCCCACACGCCGCCTGCTCCGCAGGCCCGCGGCGGAAATCCTGCGGTTGGAAGGATAGACCGCCCTCCGAATGGGGCGGGGTCGGAGCCGGGCTGGCGCCGGGCAAGCCCTGCGACGCCCAGGCCGCGGCCCGCGGACCCGTCGGACTCGCGGGCACGGGGAAAAAGTTATTCACAAGGACAGGCAATGTCCAACCCTCCTCGACAGACTGGCCGCCAAAATGAAATGAAACTCTGGGGGTCAAGTGAATAAGCGAGAGAAGTTTCTCCTCTTCGTCTATCTCGGCGCGTTGGCGCGCGACGCCAGCCGGGAAACAACCGAAAGCGAACGGATCACCGATGTCGCGTCGCGCATCCCGGAACGGCGCATCCCTCCCAACGCCTTGAATGCGGCCAAGGTCTATCTGGCCGTGTTGGACGCGCAGACCCGCCCCCACCGATGGATGTTCCTTCACCGATAACTGCGCGCCTGCCTTGGCCCCGCCGCGGGAATGTCGTTCCTGATCGGGATCACACAGCCGCCGCGGACTTGCGCGTGACGAACGCGGCCATGCGATCGAGCGTGTCCAAATTCTCGAGGCTGATCTCGCCCGGCGTGATGCGGATGTTTGCGGTCTGCTCCAAATGCTCGATCAAGTCAACCAAGTTGAAGGAATCCAACAAGCCGCTCGAGAACAAGGGCGCGTCCCCGGCCAGGGTCCCAGCCTCGAGCCCGAACTTCCGGATCAACACGCCCCGCAGTTGGGTGGTGTCACAAGTCATGAAGCCAGGGGCGCTCGCGGGTCAGGTCTCGGGCTCGCCGAAACTGCGCCGGATCACCGCCGCGCGATCGACTTTGCCGGGAGCGCTCAGGGGCATGGGCTCGGCCCAAACGCTGAGCTTCCGAGGAAACTGGTAACTGGGAAGAGCGTCACGAAGCCGGCGATCGAACTCGGCGCGGTCGAACGCCGCCGCCCGGGCGGGTTGGATCGCCAAGCAGATGCCGTGGCAGCCGGATTGGTCCTCGAGACCGAACGCCACCGCGTGCGCCACCGCACCCGCCCGCACGGCGGCGGACTCGATCTCCTCCGGACTCACCCGGTGGCCGTTGATTTTCAAGAGGCCATCGCGACGCCCCACAAACCAAAGGAAGCCCTCGGCGTCCATCTCGACGATGTCGCCGCTGTAGTGAACGATCTCATCGCTGATTTCCTCGCGCAGCTCGGGGCAGGACCGGAAACTTGCCGCGGTGGCTTCCGGGTCGGCCCAATAACCGAGCGTGACGACCGCGCCACGATGAACCAGTTCGCCGCGTTCACCCGGCCCACAGCGGCCCTTGCCCGGCTGGACCACAAAAACGTCCACGTTGCGGCAGGGCCGCCCAAGCGATCCCCGCTTGCGCGCGAACCAGGAAGGCGGCACGAGCGTCGAGCGAAAGGCCTCGCTCAGCCCGTAAGTCTGGAACACCTCGGCGCGAGGAAACACCCTGGGCATTGCCTCGAGCACACGGTCCGGGATGACGCCGCCGGAAGTGGTAACAAAGCGAAGCTCGGGGAGCGTCTCGCCGCGATCTTCCAGGTAGTCCACCAAACCGATCCAGGTGGGCGGCAGGCCCGCGAGGCCGGTCACGCGATGTTGGCGGATGCTGCGCGCAACCTCGGCCGGCATGGACGCTCCCGGCAAAACCACCTGCCCGCCAGCCTGCAACATCGTCGTGAGTTGCAGCACTCCCCAGGGCGCACTGCACGGCAGCAGCGCCAGAACCCGATCTCCGTGGTGATTCCCGAGGTACTCGGCGATCCGGTGGCTGGCGTCCAGGAAGTTCCGGTGGCTGATCATGACCCCCTTGGGCAGGCCCGTCGAGCCGGAGGTGTAGAGGATCGCGGCGAGGTCACGGTCCGAAAGCGCAGGAAACCCGGGGAGCGGTTCGACCGGCCCTGACGCTGGCCAGGGGACGGAGGGACCCGGACCGAGGCCGGGCTCGCGGACGATGAGCGGGCAGCCGAGAGCCTGCGCGGGCGCCGCCAGGGCGCTCATCTTGCCCGCCTGCGTGAACAGCCAACGCATCCCTGTGTGGGCCATCGCGCGCGCGACCTGCGCAGGGGACCAACGGTGATTGAGCACTACGAATACACCCCCGGCGAGACTCACCGCCAGCAGCGCGACAAACTGATCGATCGACGGGTGAAGGTAGATGCCCACGCGGTCGCGCCGCCGCAGACCGTGGCGCAACAGCCACGCCGCCAGCGCCTCGACGCGCGCCCGCAACTCGGCCGCGCCGACCACGCCGTGGTCCGATATGAGGACGTGCGACTCCGCCGGCCTTTGTCGAAGCAGGCCCACCAAATCCGGGATGACCGCAGGGGCGCGCACGGTTGTCAACGGTTGAACGTCCAGCCTGACATCCGGCCCAGAATCCGCAGCGACTCGTGCCAGGGCTGGAGTTCGCCGTGGAGGATGAAGGCGACCGCTCCCAGGATCAACACCTGTGTCAGCCCCACGCTCACACAACGCCACACCCAACCCGCCCGGAAACTCCCGGGGCGCGGGCGGCCCATGCGCCGATTCCACACCATGTAGGCGCTCAGGCCGAGCGTCACGTAGAGCGTCCAGACCGCCCGGTTCCATCCCACCAAATGCCATTGGCCCATGATCAGGAAGGCGCAGAACGTGCCGATGAAGGGATTGCGAGTCCAGCCCAGCACGGGCATGTAGGCGTACGATTGGCACCAGGCCGACAGCGAGATGTGCCACCGCCGCCAGTAGTCGCTCGGGCTCCACGCGAAGATCGGCCAGTCGAAGTTCTCCATCAAGCGGTACCCGAACAACCGCGCCGTCCCGATGGCAATGTCCGAGTAGGCGCTGAAATCGAAGTAAATGCGCAGGTAACTGATCGCCACGTAAAGCCAGACGTTGGCGACGGGCTGCTCGAGGAGTTGAAAGCCCTCGTGCCCTTCCCCCAGCAGGGCCAAGCCCTGGCGGCAAGCGCTCTCGGCCAGGAACAGCTTCTTGATCAGGCCGTGGACGATGCGGGTGCCGCCTTCGACCCACAACGCTCGCTGCCAGGTGCTGTCACGGTGGGTCAGAAAGCGGTCCAATCGTTCGATCGGGCCGGCCGTGAACATCGGGACGAAGAACAGGTAGTTCAGGAACTCGCCGAGCCCGGGAACCGTCACGGTCCTGCGCCGCACCTCGACCACCACGTGAATCAGCTTGAAGGCAAAATAGCTGAACCCGAGCGGCCCGGCGATCGCGGCTACGGGGTCCTCCGGGGCGGCCACCCTGGCCGCCGAGGACGGCGGCGCCTTGAACCACACCAGCAGGACGCTGATTCCAACAATCAGCGCCAGGCCGCCGATCCCCGCCGCCAACGCCGGCCGCCGCAGCAACGCATGGGCCGCGCAGGCCACCAAGACTAGCCAAAGCGTCTCGAACGGTCGGCAGGTGGCGAGGCACCCGACCCACGCGACCACCAGCAACCGTGTGCGCCAGCCAGCCGGCAACTTCCAGAACGTGATCACCGCGGTCGCCAGGAACAACCAGTACGGCCAACTCGTGATCATGCAGCCAGGCAGGCGCCCCGAATTCAGAATCCTTGGTACCGGAAAATCAGGTCGCTGCCGCCGACATTCAGCAACCGCAGCAGACCCCGGGCGAGCAGCGCGCCCAGCACCAATGCCTGCAGCACCTGCCCGGCTCGGAACGCCCAACAGGGCTTGGGTGGGTGATCGCAACTCATGATGAACCTCGAGGCCGCCGTTCGGTCAAAGCCCGGACGAGCGCGAGAGAGAATCGCGCCCGCGCTGCGTCCGACCCGATGTGTCGCGGATCGCAGTAGTCCTCGCTGCGCAGCCCCGCGGCAACCGCCGGGCGGAGCAAAGGAACCTCGTGGCGGCGGGCAAATTCATCCAACAGCAGGCGCGAGCGCTCGACGATTTTGAGCCGCTCGGGTGACAACGACGCTCCAGGCGCCTCCTCGAGCGTGGGCACCTCGACCAACACCACGCGGCACCGGCCGGCCGACCGGCACTTGGCCACGAGGATCTCGAGAGCGCGCAGGTTGGCCGCCGCGGCGTCGCGATCCAGCGGCCCCGCAGGGGCCGGCGCCGCGGAAGCCGCGGCCCCAGCAGTGCGGTAGAACCGTTGACGGCGGTGTTGGACCCGCGCGCCGCGCACCGTCGGCCACAGCAGCCGGGTCCGCCTCAGAAAGAAGCTCGCGTTATCCCAAAAATCCACGCCGGTGATGGGCGGCGGTCGCAGCCCGAGTCCCCGGCATTCCGCCGCCACCAAAGCCGAACGAAACCCGAGATGATGCGAGCTGGCAGTCCGCTGCCAACTGTCCAGGCCCTTGTTGAGCTGGGCAAGGTTCACCCCCACGACCAGCGTTCCCGGAAAATCAAAGCCGAACCGCTCCAGCACGCCGATGCGATCCAGCAACCCAAGCTGGTCGGCGCAGAGCGTCACAGCTCGGCTTGCCCGCTCCCCCGCCGCGTCGAGCAATCCGGTCATTTCCGCGTCCCCAACGGTCGCCTCACGCAAATCCGAAGCCCCAAGCAGGACCGTCAGTGATTCTGCCTGGATCGCGCGCCATCCGCGCAGGCCGCGGGCGCTGATCCAGGCCGCATCGTCGTCTTCACTCAACAGGAGGGCGCCGTCGCCGTGCCGCGCCACGAACCGCTCATCGAAGACACAGGCGCCGCCTGCGAGCAGCCCGGCGGCCACGGCCAGCGTCCCGGCCAGCGCGCCCGCGGAGGGACGGGTCGCGCCGCGCCAAAGCTCAACCACGGCCTGTCTCGGCGACGCTTTCATGCGCAAGCCGGAGCCGAGGCCCTGGAGGACATGCGGCGAAGGTCTTCGATTTTCAAGCTGCGCGCGGGAGGTTGGGCGGCGGGCCGCGCCCCGTCAAGCCGCAAGCCCGGTCCGGTCGGCGTCGATTAGGGTGAGCTCGGTCCGAACGAGGGAGGCGATGTGCGGGGAAGCATAATCGGACGGACGTCCGACGCTGCTCCCTGTGCCGGCCAGTACCCGCGCGGACCGCTCGTCCCACGCGCGATGAACCAGGATTCTGACTTGCGGCGTGAGCGCGTCAGGCGTATCCTGTCTGACATGAAAACGCTCACGATGCGGGATCTTAATCGGAAGACCGCCGCCATGCTTGATGCCGTCGAGCGTGGTGAGACCTTCGAACTGCGGCGGAAGGGCCGGACGGTCGGCTACTTGACACCGACGCCGCCCGAGCCCGAGCACAAACCGGAGTGGCGGGCCCACTTTGACTGGCTGGCCAAGCAGCGGGACAAGGGTGGCGGCTTTGTCGGGGAGTTGGAGAGAGACCGGGACCGTGAACGTGCGCGGCAGGTTGCCCTGGAGGAGGAGCCAGCGTGAGATTCTGTGCCGATGCAAGTTTCATGGTCCGGCTCTACGACCCCCTGACCCATCAAACCGAACTCGCGAGGATCAGCGAGTATCTGGCTGATGACCACAAGCTGCTATCCCTCTCTGAATTGTGCCGTCTTGAGGTCTTGAATGTCCTCCTGCGCAAGCCCGAAACGGGGGCCGCACGAAAGTTCGAGGAGGACTTGGCGGAGGGATCGCGTCTCCGCACGGAGGCGGTGAATTGGGCGGACGCCTTCCGGAACGCCGAGAGCCTTGCATGGCGGTTCTCCAGCACCCTGAAGCCCGGCGGCCACGACCTCGTGCTGGTCGCCGCCGCGGTGGCGATGGGCGCAACGTGGTTTCTCTCGTTCGACCGCAATTCGCGCCAGCGCCCGCTTGCCGCAGCCGCTGGACTACGGCTATGGCCTCCCCTGGACAAAGACGAAAGGGGCTTGATAAGGCACGCCTCTCGTCGTGCCGGTGCCTGATTCCCCAGGACGCAGCCCTTGATCGAATGCAGCCCTCGCCGTTGATTGAGCGCCATTCCCCCAGCGAGGCCCCCCCTTCTTGTCGCCCGTCACTCGCTCCTGCAACCGCCGATCGATTTGCGCTCGCGGGTGTCGAGCCGGGATGCCAAGGTCAGGGCCGATGAAAGCCCGTCCGATCCTGGCCGTCTGGCGCGCCGTGCCCAAGCGCGGAGCAGTGGCGGCGGTGCTCGCGTCCGGTCAACTCTTCCAGGGTCTATTCGGACCCCCTGCGGCCGCCGCGGAGGAGCGATCGAGTTCGGCGAAGCTCCGGGTGATCATCGAGACGGACGCCGGGGGCGACCCGGACGATGAACAGTCGCTGGTCCGTTTTCTCCTCTACGCCAACGAATGGGATGTCGAAGGGATCATCGCCACGCGGCCCGAGACCCGGCGGGACAACCGCAACACCCAGCGCACAGGCCTGGGCATCGTGCGCGCGCAACTCGAGGCCTATGGGCAGGTCTGGCCGAACCTGAACCGGCATCGGCCCGGCTATCCGACCATGCCCTGGCTTTGGCAACGAACCGTGGCCGGCTACAATGATTCCCCGGACGGCGTCAACTTGATCCTCGAGGCCGTCGATCGCCCGGACCCGCGCCCGGTGTGGTACTGCAACTGGGGCACCGATGACGACACCACCAGCAGCCTCAAGCGCGCTTTGGACAAGGTCCTCGCCGAGCGCGGACCCACCGGATACGCCGCGTTCAAGAACAAGCTCCGCCTCTCCTCGGACGACAAGTTCGGCGACCACACGCGCAAGCTCGAGCCGCCCTGGGTCCTGTGGGTATATCCCTTCTACCCGAACATGGACGGCGGGCGTTGGTACCACCGGTTCGGCCCGCTGACGGCGAAAGCGGGCGGTTTCGACCTGCAACGTGATCTGCTCAGCGGCCACGGACCACTCGGCGCCCTCTACCCGACGACTCGTGACATCGCGCAAAAGGAAGGCGATACGTACACGTTCCTTTACCTCATCCCCACCGGGATGAACGACCCGAACGAACCAGGCTGGGGCAGTTGGGCCGGACGCTTCGGCGTGCGTGAGGACTTCCAGCCGCGCAACCCGTCGTTTTTCTGGGCGAACCAACGCGACACGTGGGGAGGAACCACCAACCGCGACAACACGCTCAAGCGCTGGGCCGCCGATCTCCAGAACGACTTTCGGGCGCGCCTGGACTGGTGCGTGAAACCGTTCGCGGAGGCGAATCACCCGCCTCTGGCCCGGGTGGAAGGCGCGCTTCGCCGCACGGTCGTGCCCTCAGCCATCGTCACGTTGAGCGCGGCAGGATCCACCGACCCGGACGGTCAAGCCCTCAGTTTCAGATGGGAATGGTACCCCGAAGCAGGCGCCTGCGCCGGCCCGGTGGCAATCGAGCATGCCGATTCACCGCAGGCCAGCTTTGTGGCGCCCAGCGTTCCAACAACTCAGACCGTCCACATCATCCTCCGGGTCACCGACAACGGGCAACCCCCCTTGACTCGCTATCAACGCGTGATCGTTACGGTGGAACCTCGCCAGGTCACGCGATCCCCGGCGCCATGACCCGAGAGCGATTCACCATTGCCGCGGCGCAGATGAAGTTCCGCGCCACCATCGCGGAGAACGTGGCGTGGATTCGTGCCACCATCCACTCGGCCGCCCGGGCGGGTGCTGACGCAATCCTGTTCCCCGAATGCGCGGTCACGGGCTACCGGACCGATTTCCAGGGCCTTTCGCCCGTCGAGGTGGACGCGGGCTGCCGCGAGGTCGCGCGAGCCGCGCGCGCGGCCCGCTGCAACGTGCTGCTGGGTTCTCCGACCTTCTCACGCGGGAAATGGTTCAACTCGCTGCTCGTGTTTGACCGGCGGGGCCGCCGGACGTTCTGCTACTCGAAGGCGCACCTCACGCCGGGGGATGCGCGTTTCTTCACGCCCGGCAACGCCGTGGCGTTCTTCCCCCTGGATGGCGTCCCCTGTACCGCCATCATCTGCCACGAACGCCGCTATCCCGAGTTGGTCAGGCTGCCGGTCATGCTCGGCGCACAGATTCTGTTTCACACCAACGCGGGCCTGGACACCTGGCCGGTCTCGCGGGCCAAGCGGCACGGGCGCGATGGCATCGCCACCCGGGCTTTCGAGAACCAGATTTACTACGTCTTCAGCAACTCGGTCGGACGCCAATCTCCCGACCTCTGGTCGGCCGGCGACTCGAAGATCGTCGGGCCCGATATGCGCGTGCTGGCGCTGGCAAACAACCGGGACGAGGCCGTGATCCAGGCCGAGCTCGACCTCTCGCGCGCGGGCCGGCGCTACGCCCTCGAGGCCCTCGAACAACCCGCCTTCTTGCGGCCGCATTGGCGGCGGATGCTGGCGGCCTGCCGGCGCCAATTGCGGCCCGCCGCGCGTTGACTTGGCCGCGCGCCGCCCTATAGTGGGGCAATGGCTGGCACTGAAAGAGCGCGCGCCAAGCAGAAGTTCATCGAGTTTCTGGGCCACAAGCGTTTGCGCCTGACGGCCCAGCGCCGCGCCATCGTCGAGACCGCCTTCGGCACCACCCAGCACTTCACCGCCGAACAGTTGCTCGACTGGTCCCGCGCCCGCGACAAGTCCGTCTCGCGCGCCACGGTCTATCGCACCCTGCCCTTGCTCACGGAAAGCGGTTTGGTGCGCGAGATGGATTTCGGCAAGGACCGCAAGGTCTATGACCCGAACTACGCGGATCATCCCGACCACAGCCACATCATTTGCAAGGACTGCGAGAAGATCGTTGAGTTCGAAAGCGCCAAGATCGCCCGCCTCGAAAGCGAGATCAGCCGCCAGCTCGGCTTCTCGGTGGCCGCGCAGCAACTCCGCATTACGGGCTCGTGCGAGACGCTCAAGAAGCTCGGCGCCTGCAAAAACAAGTCCGAGAAATCCTGACCCGCTCGGAGCGCGGACATTCTTGTCGACATTCCTGTCCGCCCTTGTCCCGTCAGGGACACCCGAGATTAGGCCGGCGTTTCAACGCCGGTACGGCAACGACAACAGGATCAGCGCTTGGGTTTGGGTTTGCCGGCGGCGCGCAACTTCTCGGTGTAACGGTTCAGCAAGTCCGTCTGCTCGGGCTTGAGCTTCGAGGTCTTCGCCATCTTGGCCATCCACACCTTCCAGTCGGCCTCGCTATAGGCCGACGGCTCGTAGAATTCGTGGCACTTGGCGCACTTGGCCACATAGAGGCGCTTGGCCTCTTGCAGCTCCGAGGGCGTCAACTCCGCGCCGTGCCCACGCGGCACGAGGAGCAGCAGCCCCACCGTGAGCAGGGCCGGGGCATATCCCCGGCGCGGCGCGAGCCGGCGGGCCAGTGAGCACAACCGAGTCATCGATGCGGGCCTTCGGAGCGGCGGCGCCGGCGCTGGGCCGGCCCGCCGCCACATCGCCCCTCAGAACCTGATCCCGAACAGCAGGCGCACGTTCAATCGTTCGTGGCCCTTGAGCTCGAGGCTGCTGTTTCCGTCCGGGTCGCCGCCGTAGTTGGCGCCGTACACCTGCGGCATGATCGACAGCGCCAGCCACCAATTCTCGGCGCGGTAGCTCAGGACCGGGCCAACGTACAGAGCGGTGTTCTCCCAGCGGCGGTAGTCGGGCAGCTTGTTGTGATCGCGCAGCTCGACCCCCAGATGCCAGCGCTTGCCCAGTTGGTGCGCCACCCCCAGGCTCACCTCCAACTCGCCCTCCGTCTCACGCAGGTTCTTCTCCCATTCGGTCGCGTGCGTCAGGTTCAAGGCCCATTTCCATTTCCCGTGCCGCTGGCCAAGGATGATCTTCTGTTCGATCTCGGCCTCGTCCCCCGAGAATCGAGGCTCGAGGTAGAGCGTGAGCCCCACCGGACGCTCGGCCGGGTTCAGAATCATCAGCCGGTTTTCCAGCGAGAGCCCCTCGAAGCTGAAGCTTGACTGGCCCACGCCCGTGGCAGGATCGCGGAAGCTCTCCGCCGAGGTGTTCACGTAGATGGCCACGCTGTAGTTGTCCGTGACCCCATATTCCAGCTCCTCGCGGAGTTGCCAGCGGTTGTAATTGTCCCGGCCCACGGCGCGGTTGCGTTGGGTGCGCAGGGTGATCCACTGCTCGAACTCGGCCACGCCCTTCGGCAGGGTCTCGGGCTCGTAGGTGTAGGTGAAGTGACGTTGATCGGCGCGCAGCAGGACGAGGCCGGCCCCGAGAAGGGCGAGGCCGCCGAGCCAGGTTGCGCGCCGCGGGAGGGAGCGACGATTCAGTTTCATGGGGGCAGTTTATTGAGATTGAGTCTCAGTGTCAACTGACTTTCTCGTCTTTTTTTGCCGCCCTCACCGCCATTCCGAGCCTGCCCACACAGCCCCCCTGGAACCTGCGGACACTTGGCAGGCGCCCTAATGCCCGATATGATTCCCTGTAACATTCCACGGGATTCCCGTTAGAAGGGAATGGCAGGCGGCGCGCCGCCTCCCGTTTATGAATGCCAAACTGAACTGTACACGCTGCGGCCAACCCATGCCGCCCGATGCGCCCGCGGGCCACTGCCCCAAGTGCCTGGTGGAACTCGCGCTCGAGGCGGCGGCCGCCGAAACCGTCCTGCCGGCCCGAAACGGCACCGCGCAATCCATTGGTCCCCAGCCGGTTGCCAGCGCCGGCCTGCGGGTGAAGTACTTCGGCGACTACGAACTGATCGAGGAGATCGGCCGCGGCGGCATGGGCGTCGTCTGGAAGGCGCGGCAAGCCAGCCTCAGGCGGCTCGTGGCCCTCAAGATGATCCTGGCGGGCGAATTCGCCCGTTCCGAGGACGTCGAGCGGTTCCACACGGAGGCGGAGGCCGCGGCGAACCTGCAACACCCGAATATCGTCGTCATTCACGAGGTGGGGGAGCATCAGGGCCAGCACTATTTCTCGATGGATTACGTCGAAGGCCAGAGCCTGGCGCAGCGGATGCGCGGAGGGCCGATGCCGCCGGCCCAGGCGGCGGAGTTGGTCAAGACCCTCGCCGAGGCGATCCATCATGCGCACCAGCGTGGCACGCTTCACCGCGATCTCAAACCCTCGAACGTGCTGATCGACCGCGAGGGCCAACCTCACATCACCGACTTCGGGCTTGCCAAACAAATGGCGCGCGAGTCGGGCCTGACGCAGACGGGCGCGGCCCTGGGCACGCCGGCGTACATGCCGCCGGAACAAGCGGCCGGCCGGCGGGCTGAGATCGGACCGGCCAGTGATGTCTATTCCCTCGGGGCGATTCTATTCGAGCTGGTGACGGGGCGCGCGCCGTTTGTCGCCGAGACGGCCGTGGCGACGTTGCAGAAAGTGATGGCGGACGATCCGCCGGCGCCGTCGAAAGTGCGGGCGCAGGTGCCCGCCGACCTCGAGACGATTTGCCTCAAGTGCCTCGAGAAATCGCCGGAACGCCGCTATCACTCGGCGCGGGAACTGGCGGAAGAATTGGGGCGGTTCCTGGCGCACGAGCCAATCCTTGCGCGGCCGGCCAGCGCCTGGCGCAAGGGCTCGAGTTGGGCCAAGCGCAACCCGTGGGCGATCGTGGGCGCCGCTTCGGTCCTGGGCCTGGTTTTGCTGGCATTGGCCTACGGACTTTGGGAACAGGTGCGGTTCCTCGAATGGCGGGCCCAGGACCCGGCACGGACGTTCAAACGGCTGGGGAAAATCTATGACTTCTCGGATGTGGTGCGCTACCACCGGCTCGTTGGAGAGGGTCTGGCCTCCAGCCAGTATTACGTGGGATGGCACGATCCGGTGGTCATGGTGGTCGTGGGCTGGTTGATCCTGATTCCCGCGGCGCTCTATGGGCGCTATCTCAAGGGCCGCGCCGCGGACCGTCCCGGGCATCGGCTGCACCTGGCGCTGCTGACCACGCTGGGCGCGCTCCTGGTGGGAATGGGGATTTGGTGCGATGTGCTGGCCATCCGCCTTTACGTCTGGATGCGGCCTGTGAACGCCTGGCAGAGCCTGCTCGGGGGCTGCCTTGGGGCGCCCTTGCTCTTCTGCTGGGCGGGAGGCCTCCTGGTCTGGCAGGCCGCGCGTCGTCAACAGGCGCACTGGTCGGGCGCGCTCGAGGCAGGGCGGGAATGGCTGCCGCGGCAGCCGGTCTGCTACAGCGGCCCGGCCTACCTGGGCGCCACCTTGGTCAATCTCGCGCTGTTCCTCGGGCTGGCGCAGATCGTGGTCCGTGAAGGCGTCTATGACGACATCTTCCCCGCGGGGGTGCCTGCAACGACCCACGAAGGGTATGTGGTGATGCAGATCGGGTTTGTCATGGTGGCCTTCTTCGTATCGCTGGCGGTCTGGCAGTTCGCCCTGCGCAAGGCGCATCGATTGCCCCCCCCGGCGGCGGCGTTGATCTGGGTGCTCTTCGGCGGGGTGGCCCTGCAGTGGTCCTCCGCGCCGTCGAGAATCGCGCTCCCGCCCGTTCTGGCTGGTCTTTTCGGCGGCCTCTTGCTCGTTAAGACCGTCCGAGTGAGGCCGGCCGAACAAGGGAGTGCCCTGGCCCCGATTCGCCTGGCCGAAGTCTTCGAGTGGGATGCCAAGGCCCTTGCCCTGGCATCGGCCGTCGTCCTGGGCGGGCTGATCGCGCTTGCGGTTCTTTGGTTTCCGCGGTGGGCACAGCCGTTCCTGGTCGCGGCTGGCACGAGCGCAACCTGGCCGGTGCTGTTCCTGGCGACGCGCGCTACCACCGGCAAGACGCAGGAGTTCTTTCGCGCATTGTGCCTCGTGCTGGTGCCGACGGGTTTGGCGCTGCCGGCACTGTCGCACTGGTTTGGCCTGCCACCGCGGTTGGTCGCCTTCATGCTGGCCGGCCTGCTCGCGGGGTTGGCCGCCGGTTGCCTGGTGGTCTATTATGGGAAAATCCGCGCCAGAGTCTCGTGACACGGTCAACGACCCTGCCCCGGGAACGCCCGTTCCCGCGGTCCCGGCGGCGGCGGGATTCGCGCCCACGCACTGGAGTGTGGTGTTGGCCGCCGCGGACCGCGATGCGCCCCGAGCGGAAGCGGCGCTGTCCCGGCTCTGCCGCGACTATTGGTATCCTCTCTATGTCTTCGTGCGGCGCAGAGGCTACCCCCACCACGAAGCGCAGGACCTCACGCAGGCGTTCTTCGCCAGGTTGCTCGAGAAAAACGCGCTGAAAGCCGCCGACCCGGTCCGCGGCCGTTTCCGCTCGTTCCTGCTCAGCTCGCTCGAGCACTTTCTGAGCAACGAACGCGAGCGGCAACAAGCGCAGAAACGCGGCGGCAACGCCCTGATGTTCTCGCTGGACGACACCACGGCGGCCGCCCGCTACCGCCTCGAGCCGGCGGATGAGTCAACACCCGAGCGGCTCCTCGATCGGCGCTGGGCCTTGACGCTGCTCGAGGGTGTGCATGCTCGCTTGAAGCAAGAATGGCTGGCCGCCGGAAAAAGCAGGCAGTTCGAGGCGCTCCAGCCGTTCCTCTCCGGTGAGCCGGCGGCCACGGACTACGCGGCCTGCGCGGCCCGGCTCGGGCTGAACGAGGGAGCGGTGCGCGTGGCCGTCCATCGCCTGCGCAAGCGTCTCGGCCAATTGCTCCGAAGCGAGGTCGGACGGACGGTCGCCAACCCCGCCGACGTGGACGCCGAGCTCGCGCACCTCCTGGCATCGATTCAAGGCCGCTGAACCGTCAGTCCTACCGCGTTGGATGGCCGGCCGGCGGGGCAGCGTCGGGCTTCGTGGCCTCGGCGGCGGTTTGGCGGAACCGGCGCAGGGATTTGATGCCCGCAAACTCGAACTGCAAATGGTACACGCCGTCGCTGAGGTGGGATTCCATGCGCTCGACCACCTTGTAGAACACGGCGAGCATGGGATGATTGTTGGCCAGGACCTCGACGGTGAAACCGGTGATGCCGTTTTCCTGGGCGATCTCGCACAGATAGGTCAGGAGGAACGTCCCCAGCCCGCGGTTCTGGTAATCATCGTGCACGGTCACGGCGACCTCGGCGTAATTGGTGGCGGCGTCACGGAAATAGCGGCCCACGCAGATCATCCGTTCGCGGCCCTCGAATGGCACCAGGCCCACGATGGCCATGTCGTTGTGGTAGTCCAGGGTCACGAACTTCTGCACCTGCTCGTGGGGCAGATGCTTGATGAGGGTGAAATAGCGCTGGATGATCGTCTCTTGCGAGTGCGAGTAAAACAGCTCGCGCAGCAGACCCTCGTCGGTGGGCTGAATCGGGCGGAACTTGACGCGCAAGCCGCCTTTGAGTGCGGCGCTCGTTTCGTATTTCTTCGGGTAGGGCTGGAGCCCGGGCGGCAGCGCGATCTGCTGCGGATGCACCAGGTGGCGCTCGCGGGCCTCGCGCATCAACTGGTCCCGAAACCGCGGATGGGCGATGTGGATCAGCGCCAGGGTGCGCTCGCGGACGCTCTTGCCGTGCAGTTGCGCGATGCCGTACTCGGTGACGACGTAATGCACGTCCCCGCGGGAAGTCACGACGCCGGCACCCGGCCGGAGGCGGGCCACGATGCGTGAGACACTCTCCTGCTGGCAGGTCGAGAAGAGCGCGATGATCGGCTTGCCGCCCTCGCTGCGGGCGGCGCCGCGGATAAAGTCCACCTGCCCGCCAAACCCGCTGTAAAACCTCTCCCCGATCGAGTCGGCGCACACCTGCCCGGTCAGGTCCACCTCGATCGCCGAGCTGATCGCCACCATCTTGCGATTGCGCGCGATGTTGAACGGGTCGTTGGTGAACTCGGTGGGGCGGAATTCGAAGAGCGGGTTGTTGTGAATGTAGTCGAACAGGGCGCGGTTGCCGAAGCAGAACGAGGCGACAATCTTGCGCGGCAGCAAGGTCTTGGCCTTCCCGTTGAGCACCCCCGCCTCGACCAACGGCATGATCGCCTCCGTGAACATCTCGGTATGCATCCCGAGGTCCTTCTTGTCCAGAAGCGCCGCCATCACCGCGTTGGGGATTTCGCCAATCCCGGTCTGCAACGTCGCGCCATCTTCAACCAGCGTGGCGACGAACTCCCCGATCCGCAGCGCCGCCGCCGAAGGCTCCTCGTTGGTGTGCTCGAGGATGGGCAGGTCGCTCTCGACGATCGCGTCCAACTCGGACACGTGCACGAAACTGTCGCCCAGGGTGCGCGGCATGTTCCGGTTCACTTCGGCGACCACAAACGCGGCGTTCTCGACCGCGGCTTTAACGACGTCCACCGACACGCCGAAACTGCAAAAGCCGTGTTCGTCCGGCGGGCTTACCAGGACCAGGGCCACATCGACGTGCATTTGCCGCCGCCGGAACAGGGCGGGAATTTCGCTCAGGAAGATCGGCGTGAAGTCCGCCACGCCTTCGTTGACCGCATGGCGCACGTTTGGCCCGATGAAAAACGCGTTATGCCGGAAGTTCGCGGCCAGCTCCCGCCGCGCGTACGGCGCTTCGCCGAACGTCAGAATGTGCATGATCTCGACGTCGAACACCTCCGGCCCGCGCGCCGCCAGAGCCGCCACCAGCTTCTGGGGCGCGGCGCAGCCCGACCCGATGAAAACACGCATTCCGCTGCGCACGCAATGCAGCGCCTCCTCTGCCGTGCAGAGCCTCGGGTGGTGGCGCCGGTGCGTCATAACTCGTCAAGGTTCTCCAACCGGGCGTCGCCGTCAATCACCGGCCCCTCGCCCGGGCTCACTGGCCCGGTCCCACCGCCCGCTGATAATGCGGGCCGAACCGCTCGCAGGCCGCCTGCTCGAGGGCGTCGCGGTGTTTCGGGTGGGCGATGCTGATGATGGCGCGCGCGCGTTGCTGCAGGCTCTTGCCGTACAGGTTCACCGCGCCGTACTCGGTCACCAGCCAGTGCAGGCTGGGCCGGGTCGTCACCACTCCCGCCCCGGGATTGAGCACGGGAACGATCTTGCTGACGCCGCGCTGCGTGGCCGAGGGCATGGCAATGATCGGCCGGCCGCCCGCCGAGTGGACCGCGCCGCGGATAAAGTCGATCTGCCCGCCCACGCCCGAGTAGAATTTGGTGCCCAGCGAGTCGGCGCAGACCTGGCCTGTGATGTCCACCTGCAACGCGGAGTTGATCGAGGTCACCTTGGGGTTGCGCTTGATCACGTCGATCAGGTTGGTGTAGCCCACGTCCATCATCAACACCCCCGGGTTGTCGTCGATGAACTCGTAGAGTTTCTTCGAACCCATGAGGAACGTCGCCACGATCCGGCCGCGGTCCGTGTTCTTGAGCGAGCCGTTCACGACGCCGCTTTCCACCAGGGGCAGCAGCCCGTCCGAGAACATCTCGGTGTGAATCCCCAGGTTCTTGTGGTTGCTCAACTGCGAAAGCACCGCGTTGGGAATCGCACCGATGCCCATCTGGAGGGTCGCGCCGTCCTCGACCAACGCCGCCACGTGCCGGCCGATGGCCGCCTCGACCTCATCCGGCGGCGTCGGCGCCGCCGCCAGCAGCGGCGCGTCGTCCTCGCACCACACATCGATATGGCTCTGGCGGATCAGGGCGTCCCCGAATGCGCGCGGCACGTTCGGGTTGATCACCCCGATCACCGTGTCCGCGCATTCCACCGCCGCCAGCGTCGCGTCCACGGACGTGCCCAGCGAGATGTACCCATGCTTGTCCGGCGGCGAGACCTGCACCATCGCCACGTTCACGTGCAGGTAGCCTTCGCGGATCAACCGCTGCGTCTCGCTCAGGAACACCGGGATGTAGTCCGCGTAACCCGCCTGCGTGGCCGGCCGCACGTTATGGCCGACGAAGAAGGACTCGAGCTGAAAGATGCCCTCGAACTCGGGTTCGACGTACGGCGCGGGCCCCTCGGTGTGCAGGTGCTGAATCGTGACGTTCGTGAACTCGCGCGCGCGCCCGCGCTCGCACAGGGCGGCGATGAGCTTCTGCGGGGCGCAGGCCACGCTGTGCAGGTGCACGCGGTCGTTGCTCTTGATGACCTGGACCGCTTCCCGCGCCGAAACAACTTTCATGGTTCTTTTATATTAGATAATGAAATTCTACAACCATCTCACAGCACAAATGATAATATAAAAACGGCGCGCTTCAATCAGAAAATTGCAACAATCGCATGTTGAAGTATCACTAAAACGTATGATCAGCGCCGCCCGGTTCGCCGCCTCGCGGGCGCCCCAGCCTGTCGTAACGCAGGTTTCCGAACCTGCCGTATCGCCGATTTCCCAATCGGCAGGCCGTCTGCCTTCCTCCCGCCCGCTGGGGTCAACTGGCGAAGATGCGGTCCATCTCGCCCGAGAGCTTCTTCAAGCCCGCCGGGCTGTCAGCGCCGCCTTGTTCAGCGATGCCCCAGCCATGGTAGCCAATATCATCCAACGCCTTCATCACGGCTGGCCAGCCATTGTCGCCCTTGAGGAACTCGACCTCGAACCCTTTCCAGAGTCCTTCCTTGTCGCGGCGGGCCCGGCTGAATTCCTTGATATGGAGCTTCTGGATGCGCGGGCCGAGGATGCGGACCCATTGCTCGGGCCAGCCGAAGGTGACGACGTTGCCGATGTCCATGTGCCAGCCCATCCACGGGCTGTTGAACTCATCGACGTACCGTGCCGCCTCCAACGGACTGAGCAGAAACTGGTTCCACACGTTTTCGATGGCGATCTTGACGCGCAACTCCGCCGCCAGGGGCAAGAGTTGGCGAAGCTCGGTTTGGGACCGGGCGTAGGCCTCGGCGTACGACACCTCCTCGCTCACGACCGCGGGGACACAGAGCACCGAGGTGGCGCCGTAGCGCTGGGCGTCTCGCAAGGCTTGCGCAAGGCCAGCCAGGCCCTCGGCGCGCACGGCGGGATTCGGGTGCGAAAGCGGTTTGTCCCAGTGCGTGCTACAACACACGCTCGGGATCGCCAGGCCGGTGGCGTCGCGAGCCTTGAGCACCTCGTCCTGGTTCATGTGGCTCATGGCCTCGATGCCCGCAAAACCGGCGGCCTTCACCGCCTGGAACTTCTCGAGCACGGTTCCGGGCACACCGATGGTGGCGTACATGATGCCCTTCTTGATGTCCCGTTTATTGCTGGCGTCCTCGGCGGCGCTGAGGCCGGCCGGGAGCAGGGTCGAGCCGGCGACCGCGGCGACCGCCCGGCCAACGAATTCGCGGCGTGAGAGAGTGGCGTGCATGGGGTTCGACATGGCTTACACGAATTTCGTCCGTCCCGGCACCGGCATCGGAGTGATCGGCAAAGCCGCGTCCCATTTCAGGTTGTCGGGGACGAGCTTCTCCTGGGAATTGAGCGCCTGTTCCCAGGTCAACTCCGTCCCGGTGTAGGCCGCCGTGCGGCCCATGATGGCCATGAGCGTGCTGTGGGCCATCCAGAGGCCGTCGTTGCGCGCCTCGCCGCCGCGGATCGAGGCGAAGAGCTCGTTATGCTCGGTTTGGTACATGCGCGCTCCCGGCTTCAGCCCGCGGTGTTTCCAGTTGGTGGCGCCGCGGATGACCGGATCGTTCCATCCGCCCCACGCGGCCCCGGTGCTGCCGATGATGTAGTCGGAGTTGTCGCTGTAACAATTGCTGATCTGCCGCTGGGCCATCGTGGCGCGCACGCCGTTAGGAAACTCGTAAAAGACATCGATATGATCGTAGATGTTACCCTCGTTGTTCGGGACCTGGCGGCCACCCGTGGCGACGGCCTTGATCGGCAACACGCCGTTCATCGCCCACGCGATCTTATCGACACTGTGGCAGGCCTGCTCGACCAGGCCGTCACCCGACAACCAGGCAAAGTTGTACCAGTTGCGGAGCTGCCACTCGACGTCGCTCATGCCGGCCGGGCGCGAGCTGGCGGGCGGCATCGGTTTGACCGGACCCGTCAGGTAGGTGGCATGCACGGCCCGGACCTCGCCGATCAACCCATCGTGAACCCGTTTGTACAACTCGCGGCAGGCATCATCGGCGCGCCAGCAAAACCCCGCGACCAGCGAGAGTTTCTTTTCTTTGGCGGCAGCGGCGGCCTCGAGCACGGAGCGGACACCGGGAGCATCCGTGGCCATCGGTTTTTCGCAGAAGACATGCTTGCCGGCGGCGATCGCGGCCTTCAGGTGCAGGGGGCGGAAACCCGGGGGCGTGGCCAGCAGGACCACGTCCACGCCGCTGTCGATCAGCTTCTGATACGCATCCAGGCCCACGAACGTGCTGTCGGGAGTGACCTGGACCTTTTCTTTGATGGCGGCCTCGTTCTTCAGGTTGCTGACGGCCGCGCGGCAGGGGCCCTCGAAGACGTCGGCCACCGCCGTCAGCATCACGTTCTGGTCCGCGTTCAAAGCCTGGCTGGCGGCGCCCGAACCGCGCCCCCCGCAGCCCACCAACCCCACCTTCAAGGTATCGGTGTTGGCGGCGAAACCGCGTTGCGGGAAACTGAGGTTGACGGCGACCCATCCGCCCACGGCGGCGGTGGTCGAGGTTCGGAGGAAATCGCGGCGCGAGGTGGGAGCAGGGTGTTTGGAGTGAGCGTTCATAGTCTTACTGGATCAAGCCCGCCGCAGTTAAGGTCAGCCGCGAGGCAACGTCAAGGTCGCCCGCGGTTTTCGCTGGCCGGGCCGGCAGGCCATGTCGTAGCATGGGCATATTCTAAGCAAATCGCTATGAAAAAGACCATCCTCCTCAGGTTCCTGCTGGCCGGCCTTCTGGCTTGTCCGCCTCTGGCGCTGGCGCAGGCCCCGGCGCCCGCAGCCGCGCCCGCCACGCCCGCCGCCAAGTCACCCCAGGAAATCCTGGCCGCCGCCCTCGGAACCGTCGTGGCGCTGGTAGAACCGCCCGCCACAGCCCAGGCGCGCACGTTTTCGGCCAGGCTCCAGATCGTGCAGGCCGACGGCGTGGCCAAGGAGCTCGCCGGACGCACAGCGGAACTGGCGTTTCAGGCCCCCGATCATTTCAAGCTCGCGGCCCAAATCGAAGGCCGCGACCTGGTGTTGTGCCGCGACGGCCAGCAACTATGGCTCAACGCCCCGGCCAAACAATTTGGCCTGCTCGGTTCGCCCGACGTTCCACGGTTCGCGACCGCGCCGGACAAGAAGGACGGCACCCAGATGCCACCGGTGAAACTGCCCTTGCCCAAGGACCAGTTCCTGCTCTTCCCGCTGTTGCTCCAGGTCGAAGCCCTGCCATCCGAGCGCATCGACGACGTGCGCTGCCACGTCCTGCGCGCCGCGCCTCAGCCGCAGACTATCGATGCCTTCAACCTGCCCAAAGGCGAGATCAAGGTCTGGGTGCGCGAAACCGACTCGCTGCCCGCGCGCCTGGCGGTCTTCAACGACAAGGGTTTCAACCTGGTCCTCGAACTGCACCAGATCCAACTCACCACGCCGTGGGCGCCCGAGAAGTGGAAACTCGACCCAGGCGCGGGCGGGAAGGTCGAGACCGTGGCGCTGTCGCACCTGACGAAGTTCGTGCCGGCGGCGCTTTCGTTGCTCACCCAGAAAATCCCGACACTGGGCGAGGCCCGGGGCGAGCGCAAGGTGCTCGCCACCGAAGGGCAGGGCCGGCTCGAGGACCAGGACGGCACGAAAGTGCTGTTCCTAAAAGGTTCCCCCGAGGAAATGGGTCGCCAGCACGGTGTGCTCATGCGCAAGCAGGTCAAGGACCTGGTGAGCCGGGTGCTCTACGGCGTGGGGGTGGGCAGTTCGTTCGAAAAGGCCCGCTGGTTCTTCGGCGAGATCGAGGAAGCGCAGCGCCGTCTGCTGCCCTTCATGGACGAGCGCTACCTCAAGGAGATGGACGCGCTGGCGCTGGCCGCCGGCACGGACCGCGAAGAAATCCGGCTGGCGAATTTCTTCCCCGAACTCTTTCACTGCAGCGGCTTCTCGGTGTATGGCAGCGCCACCGTCGAGGGACGCATGTATCATGGCCGGATTCTGGACTACATGAAAGGAGTCGGGCTGGAACAGAACGCGGTGGTCATTGTCAGCCAGCCTGATTACGGCAATGCCTGGGTCAACATCAGCTATGCCGGATGCATCGGTTCGGTCACCGCGATGAACGCCCGGCGCATCTCGATCGGCGAAATGGGCGGCCGCGGCGAAGGCCGCTGGGACGGCAAGCCGATGGCCCAACTGGTGCGCGAGGTCATGGAGAAGGCCGGCACCCTCGACGAGGCCATCGACATCATGCGCAAAGGACCGCGCACTTGCGAATACTATTACGTCATCTCCGATGGCAACACCAAGCGCGCCGCCGGCATCGCCGCCACGCCCGACACATTCGAAGTCATCAAGCCCGGCGAGGCCCATCCGCAGCTCCCCCACCCGATCAAGGACGCTGTGTTGATGAGCGCCGGCGACCGTTACGAGAAACTCGCCGAGCGCGTGCAGGAACAACACGGCAAGCTCGACGCCGACTCGGCGCGGCGCCTCATGGACCGTCCGGTCTGCATGAAATCGAACATTCACTCGGTGCTCTTCGCGCCGGACACGCTCGATTTCTGGGTGGCCAACGCAGACTCGAAGAACGTGGCCAGCCACACCCGTTACACGCACTACAACCTGGGTGACTTGCTCAAGAGCGAGCCCGCCAAGGCCGTGGCTGCGGCAGGGCCAGGTTCCGGCGGCGCCGCCAGGTAATCCGGGCCGCGGCGCGCGACAATCGCTCTTTGCCGCCCGGGCCAGGCGGCCGACGGCCGTGTCCCCCATCCCACTGCGCGACCACCAGGGTGCGCACGTCGCACAGCCCTTCAGCCCCCGGCTCCGCGGGGGGTCTCTCGCCTGGTGGCATTCGGCGTGGTGGCTCCTGGGCCTCTGGCTGCTGGCGAGCTCCTCGACCGCTGTTGAGGTCGCGGACCTCACGGACCTCGAGGCCGGCTTCCGGCGCCCGCCCGACTCTGCCCGGCCGTGGGTCTATTGGTGGTGGCTCGATGGGCATGTCAACCCGCGGGGCATCACTCGAGACCTCGAGGAGATGAAACGCCAGGGCATCAACGGCGTGCTCATTTTCAATGCGGGCGGCGCCGCCAGCCCAATGGGCCTGGGCGTCCAGTTTCTCAGCCCCGACTGGGAGGAACTCTTCAAGCACGCGCTGCGGGAAGCCGCTCGTCTCGGCATGGAAGTGAGCCTGAACCTCTGCGACGGCTGGACCTGCGGCGGGGCCAGGATCAACGCCGACGAGGCCAACAAGAAACTCGTTTATGCCGAGACGCAGGTCGAGGGCCCGGGGTGGGTGTCACGGGCCCTCCCCACCCCGCCCACCATGCAGGCCTACTACCGGGATGTGGCGGTCATCGCCCTGCCACGGCCTCCCGGAGAGCCAGTCGCCCCGGCCGGCGTCAGCGCCAGCTCGACCGAGGAGGGCTACTGCGGCGAATGGAACCATCCACCCGAGGATGTCCTCGATGGCGACCCGGACACCTACTGGTCGTGCGGCGCCGCCGCCCCCACACCCGTCCAGCCCGCCTGGCTGACCTTCGAGTACCATGAAGCACTCCCCGCCAACGCCCTCTGGCTGGTCCCGGCCGCCGCCAACGGCCCGCGCGAGGGTGAACTCCAAGCCGCCGGGGGCGAGGGAAGCTTCACGACCGTCTGCCGCTTCACGCTCGAGCCGGGAAAACCAGCGCGCGTGGCGTTCAACGAAGTCAAGTCAAAAACGTTTCGCCTCATCATCCGAGCCGCCCACGGCGTTCCGCTTCACCTCGCCGACGCGGTCCTGCTGCGCAAGCAGGACGAGCCGCGGCCGCGCCGGGGCGTTCCCTGGTGGTGGTTCAAATCCGGCAACCGCAGCCTCTGGGATTGGCCGAGGCAAGGGCCGGCGGTGCTGCGCGAAACGCGGGCCGGCGACGGCGCCGCAGCCGACTGCCGCGCCGGCGAGGTCCTGGACCTGACCTCGCGCCTGGACACGCGGGGCCGCCTCGAGTGGAACGCACCGGCCGGGGCGTGGACGGTGCTGCGGTTCGGCTACACGCTCGAAGGCCAGCAGACCCGCGCCACCTGCGCGAACATCCCCAATGGTCCCGAGGCCGACATGCTCAGCTCCCAGGGCCTCGAGGCCCACTTCCGCCATGTCGCCGAACCGGTTCTCGCCGCCGCTGCCGCCATCCCCAACCATACCCTGAAGTATCTGCACATCGACAGCTACGAGCTCGGCGCCGACGTGCGCGGGCAACAACCAACCTGGACGGCCGCGTTCCGGGACGAGTTCAAGGCGCGGCGGGGCTACGACCCGCTGCCTTATCTGCCCGCTCTCGCCCGCCGCGTGGTGGATGGCCAAGAAATCACCGAGCGCTTCCTCTGGGATTTCCGCCGGACGATCGGCGATCTGATCGCGGATCGGTTTTGGAAACGCTTTGCGGAACTGGCCCACGCGCGCGGCCTGGGCGTGCACATGGAAACCGGCTATGGCACCTATCCCTTCCCACATATCGATGGCCTCCAATGCGCGGGATGGAGTGACATCCCGATGGGCGAGTTCTGGCACGGAACCGACATCATGTCGCAGTTCAATCCCTGGGGCAACGTGATCCGCACGGTGGCCTCCGCCGCGCATGTCTATGGTCATCGGCTCGTCCAGGCCGAATCGTTCACGTCTTGGAACCACTGGATGGAATCGCCGCAGTCGCTCAAGGCCGTTGGGGACACGGCCTTTTGTGACGGGGTGAATCGCATGGTGTTGCATCAGTACACGCACCAGCAGTGGATCGATAAAGAACCAGGATCGCAGTACGGCGCGGGAACGCACTTCGATCGCAACGTGACTTGGTGGGCGCAAAGCCGCCCGTTCTTCGACTACCTCGCCCGGTGTCAGTTTCTCCTTCAGCAAGGCCGTTTTGTGGCGGATGTCTGCTGGTTCTACGGTGAGGGTGTGACCACCTTCGTCCCGTCTCGCGAGCACCTCCGCCCGGCCTTGCCCGCGGGCTACGATTTCGACGCGGTCAACGCCGACGTGCTGCTGAATCGGCTCTCGTTCCGCGACGAGCGCCTGGTGCTTCCCGACGGCCCATCGTACCGGCTGCTGGTGCTCCCGGAGGAGGGGACCCTGTCGCCGGTTGTGCTCCGCAAGATCCGCGCCCTCGTCGCCGACGGCGCCAGTGTCCTCGGACCCAGACCGCACCGTGCGCCGGGTCTCGGTGGCTGGCCGCATACAGACGAAGAAGTGCGCGCGCTGGCTGCCGAGCTGTGGGGTGGTGAGGACACCCATAGCCCGGGCGAGCATCGGTTCGGGAACGGCCGGGTCCTGTGGGGCCAACCATTGTCCGAAGCCCTTCGCCAGGGCGGCATCGACCCGGACTTCTCCTGTCCGGAACTCGAGCCATCCGGTCCGGGCCTGAACTTCATTCATCGGGCCACCGGCGACACCGACCTCTACTTCATCGCGAACTCCGCCGATTCCTCCCGCACCGCCACCTGCTCCTTCCGGATGACGGGCCGGCAGCCGGAGATTTGGGACCCTGTCACCGGCGAGACGCGTGACGCCACTGATTTCAAACAAATCGACGGGCGCACTTCGGTGCGACTCGAGTTCGCCCCGTACGGATCGATGTTCATCGTCTTTCGCAAACCGGCCCGAGACAACCTCGGAAGCCGCGGCCGGAACTTCCCTGGCTACCAAGACCTGGTGGAACTGGCGGGGCCCTGGACCGTGGCGTTCCTGCCGCGATGGGGCGGACCGGAATCAGCCACTTTCACTCGTCTCGAGAGCTGGAGCCGCCGTCCCGAACCGGGGATCCGATTCTACTCGGGGTCAGCAACCTATCGGCAGACGTTCGATCTGCCGCCCGCCACCGCGTCCGCGGATGCCGAACCACGCAAGCTGGCCCTCGAATTGGGTGAAGTCCGGGAAATCGCCAGTGTCCGCCTCAACGGCCAAGATCTTGGGGTCCTCTGGACCAAGCCGTTTCGTGCCGACATCACCGCCGTGGTGCGCCCCACCGGAAACCTGCTCGAAGTCCAGGTGGCGAACCTCTGGCCCAACCGCATGATCGGCAATGCCAGCCTGCCAAGCGACCAGCGCTTCGGCCAGACGAACGTCCGGTTCGATCCCAAGACACCGTTGCTCGAGTCCGGGCTCCTGGGCCCAGTCCGGGTCCAGGTCCAGGTGCCCGCCCGGTGAAACAGGCCGTAACAAATCTGTAACATCCTGACACTCATGCGGTCTATTAGCCGTATGCTACTACGCGATTGGACCCTGCGCCTAGGCGCCCTGCTGCCGACCGTTGGCCTGCACGCCCAGGTCGTCATCAACGAGATCTTCTACCACGCCCCGGAAGATCGCGTGGACATCCAGTGGATCGAACTGCACAACCCGGGCGAACGCCCCGTGGACCTGTCGGGTTGGACGCTGGCCAAGAGCGCCAAGTACACCTTCGGCGAAGGCAGCTCGATCGCGGCCGGCGGCTACTTGGTGCTCTGCAAGGACCGGAGCCAGTTCGCACCGTTTTACGACGCGCCGGTGGCGGGCGAGTTCACCAAGGCCCTGAAACGCGGCGGGGCTCGGCTCGAATTGCACAACGCGAAGGGAGACTTGGTGGACGTCGTCAACTACGAAGACCAGCCGCCGTGGCCTATTAGTCCGGACGGCGGTTCCGCCTCGCTCGAACGCATCTGCCCGAGGGCGCCAGGCGATTCGCCCGACAATTGGGCTTCTTCGCCCTTGTCCCAGGACTCGAGTCAGCCGGGTGGGACTCCCGGGAAGCGTAACGCCGCGTTCTCGGCAACGCTCCCGCCGGGAATCCGGAACGTATCGTTCGCTCCGCGCGTGGCCGCGCCAGGTCAAGCGATCACCGTTCAGGCCGACGTCGGGCCAGCCGAGGGCCTCCGCGAGGTGAGCCTGCTCTATCGCGTCGCGGAGCCGGGCGCCGAGAGCGAGGAAAAGACGATGCCGATGACCCGCGGGCTGAACGGGTCCTACTCGGCCACCATTCCGGGACAGTCCGCCGGGCGCATCGTCCGGTTGCGCGTGCTGGCGGTAGGACGCGACTCCGCTCAACGGCTCTATCCGGGCGAGCATGAGCCGCGGCCAGCGCTCTCCTGCCTCGTCTGGACGAACGTTGCACTCGGGCAGATTCCCTTCGGCTACATCATTCACGCGGACCCCGCTCAGCATCAGCGCGCGCAACGCCAGGCCGGGCCCCGGCCCCGGCCGGGGGGCCGGTTCGATGAGGAGGCCCGGTTCCGGTTCATGGCCGAGATGCAGTTGCGCACCGCGCTCGACCTGCCCGACCTCTGGACCCAGTTGACGGCGAGCAACGCCACGCCGGCTGACCTCGAGAAGCTCCGGCCAGTCTTTGCGCGCAAGACGCTCGAGCGCCAGCAACTCCAGGACAAACTCCTCGAAGGGGGCAACCCGGAGCAGACCCTGCGCGAGCTGCCGGGCATGGTGAAGACATTCAAGACCGCCATGAGCGAGGCCCTGCGACCAATGCTCGACGCGGACCAGGCGCGAACCCTCGAGGCCTGGCGCGACCGGGCCTCCGCGGCGGGAGGCATGTTCGGCTTTAACCCCGAGATGCTCCTGCGCCAGTTCGTGCCGCTGGAGGGAGCGTACTATCTACTTACCAGCCACACGAACCTCGCCGCCGCGCAGATCGCTTCGGTCCAAACCGCGTATCGCGAGGCCATCCGCCAACGGGATGCGCTCGGTCCCGAGGCTCGATCGATGATGCGACCCGATGCCGATCGCGAGGGCTTCCAGGAGAAGCTCCAGGCTGTCCAGGCCGCCCTCGAGAAACGGCTCCACGCCATCCTCACCCCCGAACAGGAACGCGCCTTCGCCTCCTGGCGCGCCGACGACGAACCCGGTTTCATGCCGGGGCGCGGCCCAGGCCGAGCGGTCACGCCGCCTCGCGGCGGTTCGGCCTTTGTGTTCCTTAAGCCGCAGACTGCCGAACCGCTGCTATTCGACTTTGTTCATGTCCGCGAGCGCAGCGGGGGTTGGAAAGTCCATTTCACCAAAGGCGAACCCTTGAACGGCATGACCGGCATCAACATCATCTTCGAGCAAAGCGACCGCTGGTTGCTGGCCGAGCCGCTCGCCTACGAGATGCATCGGCGAGCCGGCCTCGCCGCTTGCCTCACCGATTACGTCCGGCTCTGGATCGACGGCCGGCCGATGGGCTATTTCCTGCTGATCGAGCAGCCAAACAAGGCCTTCTTCCGCCGCAACGGACTCCGCGACGACGGCAACCTCTACAAGGCCAACTGGACGGGTGCTGGCCTGATCGGTCAACACGAGAAGAAGATCAACCCGCACACGGGGCACGACGACCTGGTTGAGTTGGTGGAACGCCTCGAAAAGTTGAGGCCGGACCCGGCCGCCCAATGGGAGCTGATCCAACGTGAATTCGACGTGCAAGAGGTTGCCACCCACTATGCGGTGCGCATGTTGATCGCGGACTGGGACGGTTACTTCAATAACTACTATCTCTACCACGACCTCAACGGGACCCGGAAGTGGACCTTCTATCCCTGGGACCAGGACAAGACCTGGGGCGATTACGACGGCGGCTGGGGCTCGCATCTGCTTTACAACATGCCGCTGAGCTATGGCTCCGAGAACGATCGGCCGCCAGGCATGAGCGGGGATCGGCCCCGCCGCGGCTTCATGGGTTTTGGCGGTGCGGGCGCGCCTTGGTGGCGCGCAGGCGGCTACATCTCCCGCCCGCTCCTGGCCAATCCCTTCTTCCGCCAGCGCTTCCTGGCCCGCATCAACGACCTCCTCGCGTCCGAATTCACCGAGGCTCGACTCTTCCCGCTCGTGGACGCGCTCCGTACGCGCCTTGCCGACGAAGTGCGCTACCGCGCGACCCTCATGAAAGAAAACCCGGAGGGTGCGCTGCAACTACTCGACCGGAATCTGGCCTCGATCAAGAGCCTGGTCACCCAGCGCCGGCAATGGCTGCTGGATCAGGACGAACTCAAGACCGCCGCCAAGCGCTGACCCGCCCTCGGCAGCAGGCTCCCGCGAAGACCTGTGTCGGGCGCGTTCGGCGTCATCAGCCGAGGTCCTCGCCCCGAGACGAAGCCAATCAAACGCTCACCGCGCCGGGCCGAGGTTGGCCTCCTGGCGAAGGGCGTCCTTGGGAACATCATCTGCCAGCGTGAACGGCGTCGCCGCCGCGGTAAGATCGTTGCCCACCGCGCGAACACGCGCAGTGCGCGGACCGCGCAACTGGATGAACGTCCGGGTTCCGGTTGGAGCCCGCGACCCGCTCACCAGGCAGGCCCGGACATCGCGCAACGCGAACACGGCCTCGGCGCCGTCGGGCGGGTCGCCATGCAGGCCCCGCAGGTCCACGTCGCCGCCATCCTCGATGACCAGCGCGGGCCGCCCGTCGGGTCGCTCCGCGTGGAGCCTCACGTCATCCAGCGTCAACCCTTCGACGTGGCGGCAGTAAAGGCCGTAGGCGGGCAGGTCGCGGAACCGGCCCGCGTCGGGATACCCGTCCTCCTGCTCGGGCACCGCCGCGGCAGCCAGCGCGGCGGCTCCGCCCCCTTGCGCCGTGCAGCGCACGCCCCGGAGCGTAACCCGCCGCACGGGATGCCCTGGGATGCCGGTAATCGACGAGGCCCAAACCGCGCCGGTGGCCGTGATGTTCGCGATCGAGACGTTCTCGAGCCGGCCCGGCTGCGGAGGGTTCTGGGCCCGGCCGCGGTTGCCCAGGCGGATGAAAATCGGCGCCCGCACGTCCACCATCGCGAGGTTCTCCACCACCACCCGGTCAATTACCCCGCCATCGACCATTTCGAGCGACACCCCGCTCGTGGGGCCGCGCTTCCAGAGGTCGGGCCGCGCGAAGATGGTGCAGTTGCTGAACGCGATGTTCTTGAAGTCGCCGCTGGCCTCGGTCCCGAGCTTCAACGCGTTGCAGCCGGTGGTGAGGACGCAGTTGGTCACCGTGACATTCTCCGTCGAGCGCCGGTAGCCGAGGGCATAACTCGCCTTCGGGACGATCGCATCGTCCCAGGACTCGACGTAGCAATTGGCGATGCGGACAAATCGTGAGCAATCCGGGTCGATGCCGTCGCAGTAGCCGTTCAAAATGCTCACGCCACTGATATCGACGTGATCGCAGCCCAGCAGGCTGATGTTGTAGTTGGGCGAGTGCTGCAAGGTAATGTCGCGCACGGCGATGTGGCGGCAGTTCTTGAGCGCGATCGGCTTGGGACCACCTCGCTTGCGCCGATTCCCGTCGATCGTCCCCTGTCCGAGGATGCTCACGTGCTCGACGTCCTGCCCGCGCACCTGTGCGGAATGAAAGTCCGTGGTCTCCTCGTCCGCGTACGACTGGTACGAGAGTTTCTCGTACGGATCGAAATCTCCCGGGTCAGGGCTGGCCACCAGCACCGCGCCGGCGTCGAGGTGGATCGACACGTGGCTGCACAGCCGCAGCGTGCCCGCGAGGTAGCGGCCTGGCGGAAAATAGACCGTGCCGCCACCTTTGCCCGCGGCCTCGATGGCCGCCTGCAAGGCGCGCGTGTCCTTGGTTCGCCCATCCCCCCGCGCACCGAACCGGCGGACGTTGAACCCACCGGCGACCGGTCCAACGGCGCGACCCGTCTCCGCGCCGATCGCGCTCAAGGCACCCAGGCCGAACGCCGGAAGTGGCAACGCGAGGCCGCTCACGCGGCGCAGAAACTCCTGGCGCGTCATCGTCATCGCATCTGGCAACGAGCTAGAATGGAGCGAAGGGCAGAAGCCTTCAACCGCAAACCACGTGGAACTCCAGGCTCAGCCCGACCGGGGGTTTCCGCTGCGCATGTGGGTGTACCACGATCGCATCTGCGATCGCTACCGGCGGCCTTTGGTAAGTTTGGCGGTGTTGGCGGACGCCGACCCGAAGTGGCGTCCGTCCAGTTATCGCACCGAGATCGCCGGGTGTGTGCAGGCATTCGAGTTCCCGATCTTCAGGCACCAGGCAGGGACCCAATCCCGCGTTGCGAAGACCCGACGCGGCTGGCAGACTCCGGCGGATGAGATACCGCCGTTTCGGCCGCACCGAACTCTCGATGCCCGTGCTTTCCTGCGGCGGGATGCGTTACCAGTTCAAGTGGCAGGACGTGCCGCCCGCCGAAATCCCGCCGGACAACCAGGCGAACCTCGAGGAGACCATTCACCGCGCCCTCGAACTGGGCATCAACCACATCGAAACCGCGCGCGGTTACGGCACGTCCGAAATGCAATTGGGCCGGGTCCTGCCAAGGCTGCCTCGGCAGAGAATGCTCGTGCAGACCAAGGTGGCGCCCTGCGCCGATCCGGAAGAGTTCCTGCGCACATTCGACCGTTCCATGAAATACCTGGGTCTGGATTACGTGGACCTGCTGGCCTTGCATGGCATCAACAACGCCCAGTTTCTCGAGTGGTCATTGCGCCCGGGCGGATGCGTCGATGCCGCACGACGTCTCCAAGAAAGCGGGCGCATCCGGTTCCTGGGTTTCTCGACCCATGCCACCACGGACATCATCCTCCAGGCCGTTACCAGCGACGAGTTCGATTACCTGAACGTGCATTGGTATTTCGTGAACGACCTGAACTGGCCGGCCATCGAGGCAGCGCATCAGCGCGACATGGGAGTGTTCATCATCAGCCCGAACGACAAAGGCGGGAAGCTCTACACCCCTCCGCCCAAGCTGGTGGACCTATGCGCCCCCCTCACGCCGATGCAGTTCAACGACCTCTACTGCCTCGCCCGCCCACAGGTTCACACCCTCAGTTGCGGCGCGGCGCGCCCGCGGGATTTCGACGAGCACATCCGGGCCCTCGAATGGTACGATCGCCTCGAGGCGACCGTCACCCCCGTCGAGCAACGCCTGCGCGCCGGGATGGAGCGCGCGCTGGGCACTGACTGGTGCCGCAACTGGTTCGAGGGATTGCCCGAGTACGTGGACGTGCCCGGCCGAATCAACGTCAAGGAAATCGTCCGCCTCTGGACCTACGCCAAAGCCCTCGACCTCGTGGACTGGGGCAAGATGCGCTACAACCTCCTTGGCCAGGCGGATCACTGGTTTCCGGGCGAAACCGCCGCAAGACTGGATGAACCAGCCCTGCGCCCGCTGCTTCGCCGCAGCCCCTTCGCCGACCGCATCCCCGGCATCTTGCGCGAAGCCCATGAGTTGCTCTTCGAAGCCCCCAAGCAGCGGCTCAGCCAGAGTTAGGCCCGCCTCTCCCCCCGGCCTCGAACTCGAGGCGATACGTGCGAAAGCTGCTCGCAAACATGGTCCACTTGTGCGACCCTGTGGCATAGCTGATTTCAACTCTCCAGCCGGCCAGCACCCGACCGTTGCGCCACAATGTTCGAGGGGCGGCGGAAGGGCCGGTGGTGGTGGGGGTGGACGAGAACGGGGTGGCGCGGGTGCTGGGTGGGAACGGACGGTTGCAGATGATCCGGCGGTTGGCCGGGAAGAAGTATGAGTATTTTGGACAAGTGGCAGATGAGATGGCGCCGTCTTTTGGTCTTCCGGCGCGCCCTGGCGCTGACCATATCGTCGTGCGACTCTTGCGATCCCCGTTGGTATTGGCGACAGAGGAAGGCGTTGCGGCTGCAAATCGCCTTGTTGATGTGCTTAATCCATCCCCGGGATTAGTCGAGACGACGGCGAACATGGCGGTAAATGACGCGGCGAAGGTGCCGCCGGAGGCGTTGTTGTTGGTGCGGCCGGACTCGACGATTCCGTTCATGCGGCAGTGGATGGGGCGATTGATCGGGGACGGGACGCTGGACCGGAACACGCGGACGCAGATCGCGGCGAACGACGCGCAGCTCGAGGATTATGTGCAGCGGTTGCTGGTGATGGCGGCTTATCGCGACGCGCACATTGGGAACCTGCGGGCCGCGCCGCACACGCTAGCGACGGTGAAGGGGACGATTGACGCGGCGGTGCCGGTGTTGCTGCGGTTGCGGTCCGCGGCGACCGAGGGCGGGACGCTGGTGGCGGAGACGATCGCGGAGACGCTGCGGCGGATGGCGGATTATCAGGCGCTATATCCAACTCGGAAGTTGCAGCAAATTTTAAGGTTGGTGGCGGAGCAGGTGGAGATCGGGGAAACGCCACAGATGCGCCAGGTGCGACAGATGGCGGCGGCGCTGGAGACGCAGGTGGAGATATTGCCGGCGAACTCGAGGGGGGAGCGGAAGATCGACGTGGAGGAGACGGTGCGGAACATGCGGGATTTGATGGACCGCATGGAACGGAGTATGCGCCAGGCGCAGCCAGGGGCGGATATATTTGGGGAAACGCGGACGGCGTCGGCGGTGTTTGACGATTTTTTGCGGGCAGTGCTGGGGCCGAAGATGGATGCGTTGGCGGAGGATGGGCCGGTGTACCAGGCGGATCCGCGGGTGGCGCGGTTGCGGAAGCTATTCAAGGCGGCGGAGTCGCGGAAGTTGACGGTGGCCGAGGAGCGCGAGCGGGAACAGTTGGAGCGGGAGCTGGGGCAGCAGTTCATGGCGTTTTTCGGCCCGGAGCTCGAGGGGGAAGGGACTGCGGCGCAGCGGGCGGCGGACCGGCGGGAACTGGAGGCGCGCGCGGCGGCGCGGTTGACGGCAGGCCCGTTGACCACGCAGGGGGATTTACTTGCACTTCCGGGTCAAATGACGTTATTTGATCCAGGGTTAGACTACGGTTATTTCCCGGGGTTTGACGCCCCACTAAATTTAAGACGAAATGAAGCCGAACCACGACACAACCCAAGGATCGAAGGACCTCGAGCTGCCGGCCGGCACAGAGGTGAGCAGCTTCTCATCGCTGGGGTTGGGGGAGCCGGGGCGGGAGGACGGGGTGGGGATGCGGGCGCTGCTGGGGTTGCCGGAACCGACGCCGGAGGAGGAGGCGGAGGAGGAGGCGTGGCTGCGGGAGCTGCTGGACGGCCCGGCAGAACACGAGGAGTCACGACCGCGCGAGCGCATCTCCTCCCAAAACGCTCCGCCCTCGAGCCGCGGAGTCACGTAAGCGGGCTCAGCGCGGATGTTGGGCCGTTCAACCTGGGGATCCTGACGCCGGAGCAGCAGGACGGGGTGAACCGGGCGGTGGACGCGTTCCGAGCGGGGAAGAATTTCGGGTTGTTCGACGGGACCGGGGCGGGGAAGACGATGCAGGAGTTGGCGTTGGCGCTGGTGATGGCGCGGTGGACGTGGGCGCCGGCGCTGATCGTGACGGAGCGGCAAGGAATCATCGATGAGGCGTTTGCGCGGGACGCGGAGGCGCTGAGGATCCCCATTCACCAGTATCTCGGGGGACCCGTGGCGCCAGGAGAGATTTACCTGGCGACGTATTTCGACGTGGCGTTTGGGAAGGTGCCGCGCGGGGTGTTTCCCACGATCATTTTCGACGAGGCGCACAATTTGCGGGGGCAAGGCGCGGCGACGAAGGCGCATGAGGGGAATCTACTGGCGGGGGCCGCGCAGTATGTGTTGTTCGCGACGGCGACGCCGATGGATAAACCGGAGCAGCTTTGGTATCTGAAGAGCCTACTGGGGCAGCAGACTCCGGAGGTGGCGCTGGCGTCGATCGGAGTGCAGACGAACGTGCGGCGGCACGCGCGGACGGGGGAGCCGGAGCATTATTTCACGTTAATGCCGGGCTTTCCGGATCGCACGATTGAAGCGCGGCTGGAGCATTTGTTTGACGGGATGTACGCGCGCGGGCAGGCGATCAAGCGGGAGGTGCCGCTGGACAATCTGGACGTGCGACTGGTGCGTATCGGGTTGGACACGGAGGCGCTGGCGCGTTTGGACGCGGCGACGGCGCGGGCGGAGGTGGAGTATGCACATCTGCCGCGGCACGTACGGGCCGGCCTGGTGTTGATGGCCGGGCGGCGGGAACTGGAGAGCAACAAGGCGGAGCACGCGGTGCGGCGGGCGCTGGAAGCGGTGCGGCAGGGGCGCCAGGTGGTACTCTACGCCGAAGCGATCGAGGGGGGCAAGTTCGGCGGCTGGCAAGGGCTGGAGGCGATTGCGACCATCCTCGAGCGTGAGCTGGGTGTGGGGAAGGTGGGGCGGCTGTATGGCGGACTGGCGACGATCGGGGCGCGGCGCGCGCAGCAGCAGACGTTGGCCGCCTACATGGCGGGCGATATTCCGGTGGTCGTGGGCACGCCGAAGCAGGCCGGCACGGGGTTGAGCTTGGACGACGTGCGCGGGGATCGCCCGCGGACGTTGATCCTGATCACGCCGCCGTTTTCGGCATTGGAATGGGTGCAGATCGCGGGGCGGGTCAACCGCCTGACGACGATGAGCCGGGCGGAGATGATCGTGCTAATCACCCCGACGTCGGTTGACAGATGGAATTTGGGGATTAGTATAAAGAAGCTCCGGTTGTTGGGCGCGGCGGCGAAAGGCGAGACTGCCAAGCTGGAGCCAACGGAAACCCGTCTGCATGAAAGCACGCAAAAGTACAAGAGCGCGACGCAGCTCGAGTTCGACTGGCAAGCGTCGGTCGCGGGGATCGGTGCTGACGGACCTGGACCTGGTGATGGTGGATCCGGTGGCGGTTTACCGGCTGGGCGGACCCCGGCGGATCAATCTGCGGCGGGCGCTCGAGTGCGGGTCTTGGCCAGTTTGATCCGGCAGGAGGCGCTGACAAGCGGCGTGGTGAACGTGGTGGGGAAGCCGTGCGGGACGATGGCTGAGGCGGTGGTGTTGGCGCGGTTGTTCCGGGATCCGCGGTGGGAGATTTTTCGGTGGGTGTTCACGCGGGAAGGGAAGGTGGTGGGGACCTACGCACTGACGGCGCGGCGCCCGAACATGGTGTACCCGATGCAGGCGGGGCGGGCTCGAGGTCTCCGCCGCCCAAGCCCTCTGCGAAGCCCTCACCGGCCTGCGTAGCCACGAGGCCCTCGAGCTCCGCTGGGACGCTGCACCGGGCCGACCTGGTCACATCTCCACTTTGCTCGACGGACGCCGCATCCTGCACGTCGCTCGCGTAAAAAACGGCACCAACCCGGCGATCCCCATGCACCCCGCCCTCGAGGACTTCGTGGCCGCCTGGCGCCGGCATACAGGCGCGCCGCCCGAACAATGGTTTCCGCGCCCAGGCGTCGAACCGCGCACCGCTCGCCTCCGCCTCACCCGGCACCTCCAGGAAGCCGCGCGGGCCCTTGGCCTCCCCGAGCGCACCAGCCACGGCCTCCGCGCCTACTACGTCAGCGTTCAACGCTCCATGGGAGTCCCCGACTCTACCATTGCCGATCTCCTCGGCCACCGCTCCGGCGTGGACCTGATCAAGCGGGTTTATGGCGATCCTGGCGCCGTCTTCGGCACCGGACGCCTCGACTGGATCCCAGCGCCGCCCGAGCGCCCCGCGTGGACCCTCATGGGGCCCGGCGCCGACACTGCGCGCGTTGTGAGCTTAGCCGCCGCCTGATGCTATCCCGTCCACCCGACTGGATACACATTAGGATACACGGACCGAGTGTGCCAAAGCCCACCACACAGTACCAAAAACCCGTTGAAAACGCTGGTCTAAGCCCGTCAACTCAGGTTTCAAGTTGTTGTGGGCGAAGGGGAAACGTCCTAAGTCCTTGCGGCGCATGGCGGAATGGCCGGTACCGACCCCTCGGCCTCGAACTCGAGGCGATACGTGCGAAAGCTGCTCGCAAACATGGTCCACTTGTGCGACCCTGTGGCATAGCTGATTTCAACTCATGAGCACCATCAAACCTGCTGGTCCTGGACACGCCACTGCCTGGGCCGCCGTCTGCCTGGGTGCGGCGCTGATCGCCGCCCCCGGCCGCGGCGCCGACCAGGATGCCCCGGCGGCCCCTCCCACGCCGCCACCGCCCAAGGCCACGGAGGCCGCCGACGCCGAGGCCGATAAGGCCTGGCGAGCCGTGACGAAGGCAACGCGGCCGCCCGCGCAGCCCGAGGCCTGGAGCCAGCGCAAACCAACCGCCGAAGAACGCGCCGAGTACCGCAAACAAATGGCCGAGGCTGCCGTCAAGGCGGCCGATGCGGCGAAGGATTTCTACACGCGCTTCGCCACCCATCCCAAAGCCGCCGAAGCAAAGAAGATCGAGACGCAAATGCTTCAAACCGCCAGCCGCATGGGCAGCGAGGCGGCGTCGAACCGGGTGGCGGCCGGGGAAGATGAACGCGCAAAGGACCCGAATCTCAGCGAAGACGAACGCGTGCAGATGCGCGCACGTTCCATCCAGCGCGCCGCGATGGCCAGGGAAGGCGAGGGACACGCCGCGGTGATCGCGGAGTTCGAGAAAGGCGCGCGCGCCTTGCTCAAGGAGTTTCCCAAGCACTCGATCCCGTACCAGATGCTCATTTCGGTGGCGGCAGACTCGGACGGTGACCAAGCCCGCAAGATCGCCGAGGAGATTCGCGACAACCCGGCCGCGCCCGACGAGGCCCGGCAATCGGCCCGTGGCCTGCTCAAGAAGTTCGAGGCGCTCGGCAAGCCGCTCGTTCTGAAGTTCACCGCGTTGGACGGGCGGGAGATCGAGACCGCCAAACTCAAGGGCAAGGTCGTTCTAATTGATTTCTGGGCCACCTGGTGCGGCCCCTGCGTGGCCGAAATCCCCAAGGTCAAAGCGGCCTACGAGAAGCTCCATCCGAAGGGCTTCGAGATCGTCGGAATCAGTTTCGACCAGAAAAAAGAAGCGCTCACGGAGTTCATCGAAAAGGAGCAGATGCGCTGGCCGCAATACTTCGATGGCGAGGGCTGGCGCAACAAGTTCGGCCAGGAATTCGGCATCGAGTCCATCCCCACCATGTGGCTCGTGGACAAGAAGGGCATCCTGCGGGATCAGAATGCCCGCGGCGAACTCGAGGAGAAGGCGGGCAAACTCCTCGCCGAGCCGTAGCCCGGCCCAATCGGTCAGTCGTTGAACACCCGGCGCAACAGCGCCAGGTGCGCCCGGTAATCGCTCACGAGGTCCTTGGGCGCCGCCGCCTCGATCTGCGCCCACCCGCGAAAATCGATCTCGCGGATCGCATCCCGCACCTTCTCGAAATCGACACGCCCCTGCCCGAGCATGAACCCGCCATCCTTGAAGTGGAACTCGCAAATCCGCCCCTTGAGCATCCGAATCTCGCGGTAGATGTCGTAGCCTTTGTCCGTCGAATTGCCCACGTCGTAGTACACCTGCACGGCGGGTGATTTCACCCGCTCGAGGATCTCGAGGTTCTCTTCCGCGCTCAGGTAATTCTCGATGCCTAGAATCACCCCGGCGCGCTCGGCGCGCGGGGCGGCTTCCTGCAATACATCCACCGTGCGGCTGACGCCGTCCTTGTCACCCTTGAGTTCGCCCTTATAGAACTGCGCCACCAGGATCACTTGCGCGCCGATGGCGCGCGCCACGTCGATCGAATCCACCAGCCACACCGCCGCGCGCAGGTCGCTCTTGAGCGGGATGTTGTTCAACTCCCCCATCGCGAGGCCGCCGATGGCCACTCCCTGCTGCCGCGCCGCCTCGAGGTAGGCCTTCTGCACCTCGGGTTGGCGCAGCCACATCTTGTTGGCCAGCGAACCCATGTTTACCTGCACGCCGTCCAGGCCGATCTCCTTCGCCACCCCCATGCACGAGGGGTCGGCTTTGCGCAGCGACCATTCGCACGCGCCGATCTTGAGACGCTGGCCGGCGGCGGCGGCGGCGGGCGGCGCGGCCACCGCCCCCAGCGCCAACGCCGAGGCCGCCTGCATCGTCCTGGAGAGCATTTCACGACGGGTCAGTTTCATACGCATTTTCTAGTTGCTAGGCAGTCTCGGGCCGGAACACCACGATGCTCAGAGGCGGCAGCGTAAACACGGCCGAGAACGGTTGGTTGTGGACCTGGTAATCCTCCGCCGGAACGCCGCCGCCGTTGCCGAGGTTGCCGCCGCCGTAATAGTCGGCGTCGCTGTTAAGCCGCTCGCGCCAAAAGCCGCCCCGCGGCAGGCCGACCCGATAGCCGAACCGCGGCACCGGGGTCAGGTTCAGGATCGCGACCACCTCGCCCCCCCCCCCGCCGGGCCGCCGCAGGAATGAGAGCACCGAATGTGTGTTGTCGGCACAGTCGATCCACTGGAACCCCGAGGGATCGTAATCTCCTTCCCACAGGGCGGGCTCGGCCCGGTAAAGCCGGTTCAGGTCCTCGACATACCGCTGGAAGGCGGCGTGGTAAGGCCCCTGCCCAAGCAAGGTCCAGTCCAGCTCCGCATTCGCGTTCCATTCGTGGCTCTGGCCAAACTCGCCCCCCATGAACAGCAGTTTCTTGCCAGGGAACAACCACTGGTAGCCAAGCAAAGCGCGCAGGTTTGCAAACCGCCGCCAGTCGTCGCCGGGCATTTTCCCCAGCAGCGAGCCCTTGCCGTGAACCACTTCGTCGTGCGAAAGCGGCAGCAGGAAGTTCTCGTTGTGATGGTAGAGCATCGCGAACGTGAGGTCGTTCTGGTGATACTGCCGATGCACCGGGTCGCGCCGAAAGTAACCGAGCGTGTCGTGCATCCAGCCCATGTTCCACTTGAAGCTGAACCCCAGGCCTCCGAGGTAGGGCGGGCGCGTCACCAGCGGCCACGCGGTGGACTCCTCCGCCACCGTCACCACCCCGGGGAATTCCGTATGCACCGTGTGGTTGAACTCGCGCAGGAAGCTCACCGCCTCGAGATTCTCGCGCCCGCCGTACTGATTCGGTATCCACTCCCCTTCTTTCCTCGAGTAATCCAGGTACAACATCGACGCCACAGCATCGACCCGCAGCCCGTCGATGTGATACCGGTCGCACCAGAAAAGCGCGTTGGCGGTTAGAAAGTTCCGCACCTCATGGCGGCCATAATTGAAAATGAGCGTGCCCCAGTCCTGGTGCTCGCCCTGCCGCGGGTCCTCGTGCTCGTAGAGCGCGGTCCCGTCGAAGCGCGCCAGCGCCCAATCGTCCCGGGGAAAGTGCGCCGGAACCCAATCCACCAACACTCCGATCCCGGCCTCATGCAGCGCATTGACCAGGCCCTGGAAATCGTCGGGCGTCCCAAACCGGCTGGTGGGCGCGTAGAACCCGGTCACCTGGTAGCCCCAGGAGGGGTAAAAGGCGTGTTCGGCCACGGGCAGAAACTCGACATGCGTGAACCCCATCTGCCGCACATAATCCACCAGCGGGCCCGCCAACTCCCGGAACCCGAACGATTGCGCCATCGACTTCTTCCGCCACGAGCCCAGGTGCACTTCGTACACGCTCATCGGCGAGCGGTACGGGTTGCGCTCGCGCCGGCGGTCCAGCCAGGCCTGATCCGTCCAGGGGAACTTCTGGTTGTCCCAAACGATGGCCGCGTTCTTGGGCGCCGTCTCGAAGAACGCGCCGTATGGGTCCGTCTTGAGCACCAGGTGGCCCGCCGCGTTGTGAATCTCGAACTTGTAGTGCGTCCCCTCCCCAAGCCCGGGCACGAACAACTCCCACACCCCCGAACCGCCCAGCGAGCGCATCGGGTGATAGCGCCCATCCCACCGATTGAAATCGCCCACCACGCTCACGCGCCGCGCGTGCGGAGCCCACACGGCAAAGCTCGTTCCCGCCACCCCGTCAAACACGCGCAGGCGCGCCCCCAGCTTGTCATAGATGCGCCGCTCGTTCCCCTGGCCGAACAGGTAAACGTCCAACTCGCCCAGGCTCGGCAAAAACGAATACGGATCGCGTGTGCGCCGCGTCCCGCCACCCGGTTCGTGGATCACCAAATCATACGCATAAACCTCGCTCGCCTCGCGAGTCACGCCCTCGAATAACCCGGCCTCATCCAGGCGCTTCAGTTTGATCGCTGGCTTCTCCCGCTCCCGCACGGGCACCACCTCGACCGCCGCCGCATCCGGCACCAGCGCCCGCACCACCAACCCCGCACCCTCTCCAAGCCGGTGCATCCCCAGCAAACTGTGCGGGTTCGGATGTTCCGCCCGCACCAGGCTCGCCAGTTCCGCTTTGCTCAGGATCATGACGCAGCCGAGTCTGTCACTCTCACGGGCCGAAAACACGAAAAAACCGCCGCACTTCTCTTTTACCATCGTTTTACAGTCTTATGACAACCGGAAGGCGGCCTCATCGTATAGCTCGTGTATGCAAAACACCTTGACTGTTTCGCTGGTCCGCCAGTCCGTTGCCATCTCCGGCGCGCTGGCGCAACTCCCCGTCCTCCATCACAGCGCGCGGCCCTCGCCGCAAGCTGCTCGGGCCCGCCGCCTCGCGGCGGGCGTTCCCCACGCCGCCCTGCTCACCCTGGTGCTCCTCAGTCTGGCGGCTGCGCACCCGCTGGCCCGGGCGAGCGATCCCATCGGCATCTACGCCTTCATCGACCGGGTGGTCCTCGAACCCAACGAGAAAGCTCCGGAACGCATCCAATTGCACGGCGCGTTCTGCTTCGCCAAAAGGCCCGGGAACCTCTACGGCAAGCCCGAACGGGGCTATCTCTACTACGCCTTGGATCCAGAGAAGCCCGAGGTCTGCCGCAAGGAGTGGGCCGATTTCAAGGCCATCGCCGGCACCGGTCAAATCGTGGGCTTCGCCTCGCGGTACGAGGACAAAGGCCAGGTCCGCAAGGCCTCCGAGCGCCCGGCCAAGGCCGACCGCTATCCGCTCGCCTGGGGGCTCTCGAAGGCGCGCCGAGGGGATGATTACGAACCCGTTCGCCTCCTCCGCGCGGTGCGCGGTTCCGAAACACCCGCCGATGGGGACGGAAATAAGCGCCTGCCCGAGGGTGAGAAACACAGATCTCCGGCGGACACCTCGATCCGTAGTGGCAAACTCGACGCAGCCGCCCGCTAACCAACGTCATGAAACCCTCGCCGATGGCCCTCGCCCACCCCGACGCGCTCGACGGCATCGCCGGTCTCCGGCCCCCTCAGACCGGAGGCCGGCTCGCCCGCCGGGCCACCCGGGGTGTGGCGCGGGCCGTCGGCGCCACGACCAAGCGGCACTTCTGGCGGCATTCCACCTGGGACGCCCTCCTGGTCTCCCTCGCTGTCGCCCATGCTTGTCTCCTGGTGTTCGCGCCCTCGGCGCCCCTGGCAGCCGTAGCCCTCTGGTGGAACGCCAACACGATCTCTCATTACTTCATTCATCGCCCCTTCTTTCATAGCGACACGCTCAACCGCCTCTGCTCGCTCGGTTTGAGCCTGGTGTTGGGCCTGCCCCAAACCATCTGGCGCAACCGACACCTCGCGCATCACGCGCAGACCGGCCACCCGCCCGGCGAGGCAACACACCCCCGAACGAGGAATGCCTTGAGCGGCCAATTGATCCTCGAGCTCTTCGCCACCGGCCTGCTCTGGCTCAGTCTCGCCGTCTTCGTCCCGCAGCTCTGCCTGCGAGTGTACCTGCCCGGCTTCCTCGCCGGCCTCGCCCTGTGCCAGTTGCAGGGTTACTACGAACATCAACGCGGCACGGTGAGCCATTATGGCTGGCTCTATAATTGGCTCTTTTTCAACGACGGTTACCATGTCGAGCACCACACCCACCCGGGAGAGCATTGGACGAGCCTCCCGCGGCGTCGCGACCTCACCGCCCAGGCAAGCCGCTGGCCGGCGATCTTGCGCTGGCTCGATGCTCTCGCTCGCCCAGCGGTCAGGCGGGCGCCCGAGCACACCGCGGCCTTCGAGTCGCGGACCCGCCACTCTTGCCTGGGCGCGCCTCTCGCCGGCTTCCTCGATTGGCTCGAGTCAGCGGCGCTCGCCTCGCGCCCCCTGCGGCGCTTGCTGCTCGAGACTCACGAACACGCCTTTCTCGCTCTCCTTCCGAAGCTGCCACCGGTGCGCAGCGTGTGCATCGTCGGCGGCGGGCTCTTCCCACGCACCGCCCTCATCGTGCGCAAGTTTCTTCCGACCGCGCGGTTGACCATCCTCGACGCCGATGCCGCGAACCTCCGCACCGCCCGGCGGTTTCTCGACGAGCAGGTCACCTACACCCACCGCTGGTACGAAGATCAAGACGCCCTCGGCTTTGACTTGGTGATCTTCCCTCTGGCGTTCAAAGGCGACCGCGAGCGCCTCTATCAGCGGCCCCCGGCGCGCGCTGTCCTGATCCACGACTGGCTCTGGCGCCGCTGGCCTGATAGCGCGGTCGTCTCTTGGCTGCTGGCGAAACGGCTCAACCTCCTGCGCGGATGACCCGCCAAGCCGCCACACCCACAGCCCTTGCGCTCCGCCCCAGCCGCGAGCTCGCGGCGGCCTTCGCGGACGACGCCGCCCTCTGGGCGCTCCGCCTGGCTGGCTTGTTCCTGGCCGCGCGCTTCCTCATGCTCTACGGTCGGCCCCTCCCATACTCGGCCTGGACCCCTCTGGCCTGCATCTGGCAAGACCTCCTCGCGGCTGCGTGTGGCGCGGTAGTGGTCCGCGCCCTGCCGTGGCCGTGGCTCCGGTGGACGCTCTATGGCGGCCTGGCCATTTACGTGGCCGTCAACGTCCCGCTGGTGCGGGTCCTTTCCTCGCCGCTCACGCGCGCGCTCCTCCGCGCGACCGGAGGCACGCTGGCCGACTCGATCACGCATTATCTGACGTCAACCAATGTCCTTTTGATATGCGCGTCTCTGATGTCTGCGCTGCTGTGGCCGCTCCTGGTGGAGCGTCTGGCCTGGTCCCCGCGCCGCACCCGCGCCACGGCCTGCCTGGGTCTGGCGCTGACCGCTCTCGGCCCCGCGGCCTGCTCGCGCGTGAACACCAACGGCCTCCACCGGAACGCGCTCTTCGCCTTGATTTCGACCTTTGCGCCGCGTGTCGAGGCGCAGGCCATCAGCCGCGACTGGCGGCTCAGCCCGTTCCCGCCAGGGCGTGATGCGGCCGCGCAGGACGGCGCCGGGCGGACGGCGCCAATCCCTGGTCCCGATCTCTCCTGGTTGCGCGGCCAAGCCAAGGGCCGAAACGTCATCCTGATCCTGCTCGAATCCGCCGGCGCGCGCCACGTGCGGCTCGAAGCCGGACCGTCCGACCCGACCCCGAATCTGACCGCGCTCGCCGCGCAGGCCATCGTCTTCGAGCAGGCGCACGCAGTGTACCCCGAAAGCATCAAGGGCCTGCTCTCGGTGCTTTGCTCGCGGTATCCCGCGTTCGACACCGCCCCGGAAAGCGCTGCCCATGTGCGCACCCCCTCGTTGGCTGAGGTCTTGGGACGCGAAGGATACCGCACCGGGTTGTTCCATTCGGGCCGCTTCATGTATCTCGGCATGGAGGCGGTGGTTCACCATCGAGGATTCGACACCCTCGAGGACGCGGGTGACATCGGCGGTAATCATGAATCGAGTTTCGGCGTCGATGAGCCGGCGACCGTGCGCCGCGTCCTTTCGTGGATCGACGCGCAACCCCACGCAGGGCCGTTCTTCCTCTGCTACCTCCCCATTGCGGGACACCATCCCTACAACACGCCCGAGCCAGGACCATTTCCCGAGCGCGATGACCGTGGGCGCTACCAGAACGCGCTCCATTACGGCGACGCGGCGCTGGGCGAGCTCCTGCGCGGGCTCGAGCATCGAGCGCTGCTCGAGAACACCCTCTTCGTCATCGCTGGCGACCACGGCGAGGCCTTCGGCGAGCACGAGGTCAACTACGGCCACACCTTGTTTGTTTATGAGGAGAACCTGCACGTGCCCTATCTGATCGCGGCTCCGGGGCTGCTGCGCGGCCAGGCCCGGGTCAACCAGCCCGCCAGTCTCGTGGACACCGCCCCGACTGTCCTCGACCTCCTCGGCGCCTCGATGCCGTTGGACTACCAGGGCGTCTCGCTGCTCGAGGCCAGCCCTCGCGTGTCGCTCTCGTTCACGGACTACTCGCTGGGCTGGTTGGCGCTCCAGGATGGACCATGGAAGTACATCCTCGAACTCGAGTCGGGACGCTCGATGCTCTTTGATCTGGGTCGCGACCCGCTCGAACTTGTCAACCTCGCCGGGGAGCAACCCCTGCGCGTGGCCGCGTATCGCGAGCACGCCGAAGCTTGGAGCCGCGCCGAGCGCGCGCGCTGGCTCAGCCAGAAAGGGGGCGACAAGCTGTCGCCCCACCGGGTCGGAGCGGGAACGGCCCGTCCCCGCCGCCGCGGACGCTACCGTTGGATGGCTCGGTAGTACCGCGCGGCGGAGTTGGTGGCCTCGGGATCCAGCACCTGCACCGCCACACTGCCCAGTGTATTGGTCGAGATCGCCATCCAGTTGGCGGGGTTGCCCACGTCGGAGCTGGCCTGGATCACGAACGTGAGGCCGGCCTTGCCCTCGAGTCGCAGGTCGGGAGCGCCGTTGGTGCGGATCACCGGCTGGCCGTCCGCCTGCCGCGGAACCAGGAAACGGGCCACCACTGTCGGCAGGTAGATATTGTCGATGAACGCCGCATCGTACCCGGAACTGAAGTTCGCATCCTTGCTGTAACGCCAGGTCAGGATGCTCCGCCCCGGGGCGACCGTGTATTGGAACGAACGCCAATCGGTCTCACCCGACCAGGACCGTCCGCCGCCGACGGACTTGCCGTTCAGGAAAAACTCGAGCGCGTCCCAGTTCTGTTCCGAACTCACGCGGTAATCGAAGGAAATGGCGCCGCCAACCGTATCCACCGCCAGGCTCAACACGCTGTCCTGGCCGTCGCTGATGGCGCCCGAGCGGAGGGCGTACCGGCCTCCATTGGGCCCCACGACAGCAGACTCCAGCACCCACGGAGCCGAGCCGCCGAACAACCACGGCAGCCCGCCCAGTTGGCTGGCCGCGAACGGCGGCTCGAAGCTGAACGAGGATCTGTATGGGCGGAAGGTCGCGGTTACCGTCTTGTCGCTGTCCATCACCAGGCGCAACGGGTTGTCCGTGCTGATCACCGAGACGTTGTTCGCGATGATCTCCCAATGGTCCAAAACGAAATCCAGGTCGGGCGTGGGCGTGATGACGACCTCGGAATTGGCGTCGAACTTGCCCGACTTCTGGTCCACCGACCCACCCACCACCGGGGTGACGTTCAGGAAGTAGAACTGGACCTGGTCGTCATCCCGAATCGCGAGGGTTGCGTTGGTCAACCGGCCGAGCACCGCGCCGCCCTGCGGGTTGGACAACTCGAGCAGCGCCGTCTTGTTGGGCTCGATCACCGTGTCGTCGATGATGGCCACTTTGAAGCTCAGGCTCGAGACACCCGGCCCGAAGGTCAGTGTGCCGTTGGTGGCCCAGTAATCGACGCCGCTCACCGCGCTCCCGTCCCGGACGGCGAAATCGACCCTGTTCGTGTCCGCGCCCAAACCACTCCGGCGCACCGTAATCGTGGCAAACCCGGCGCCCTCGTCCACCATGTAGGCATCCTGGCTGAAGGCCACGGTGTTCTCGTTGTCCAGGATGATGAGCACGGCGTTCAGCAGGGCGTTGGTCACGTAGCCGGTGGGCAGCTTGCTCAAGGTGAGCGACACCGTCTCGTCCCCCTCGGCCAGCGCATCGTCCCGGATGGGCACCACGAAGCTCTTCTGCGTTTCGTTCGCGGCAAACGTCAACGTGCCCTTGGCGGTCGTGTAGTCCTCGCCTTGCGTCGCCGTTCCGTCCGAAGTGGCGTAGGTCACGCTCGCGGGTTGCGAAACGTCGCCGCTGCGCACCACCGAGATGACCGCTTGCCCCGCGTTCTCGGCCACCTGGTAGGTCGCCGACTCGAATTGGATGCGGTTGATTCTGTACGCATCTTCGCCGTGGACCCGGGCGATCCGGCTGCGTGGCAGCCCACGAACCATCGTGAAATCGCCGCCGATGACGATCGCGCTATCCGGCTGGATCGCCACAGTCCAGATCGTGTCGTTGGCCCCGCTCTGGAGGTCGAAGCCCGTATCCACACTCCCATCCGGGTTCAACCGCGCGAGGCGGTTCAATGCGTAGCCGCTCGCGCTGACATAGTTATTGAAGTTGGTGAACGCGCCGCCCACCACCACCTTGCCGTCCGTGCTTACCGCCACCGCGTTGATGACGCCGCTGGCGCCCAACCCAGGATCGAAGCTCGCGTCGAGCGAACCGTCGGCATTCAGGCGGGCGACACCGTTGCGAAGAGCCCCGCCCACATGCGCGAACGCGCCCGCAATCAGGATGCGCCCGTCCGTTTGCAGGGCGATCGACCGCACCGCCCCATCCAGGGCGGTCCCGGGCATGAACGCGGTATCCACGCTCCCGGTCGAGTCAAGCCGCGCCAGGTACAAGCGAGCCGCCCCGCCCACCACCGTGAACGAGCCGCCGATCAACACTTTGCCGTCCGTTTGCACCGCGATCGCCAGCACATCCCCGCCGCTCGCGCCGCCGCCCGGGTCGAAGGACGCGTCCAGCGAGCCATCCTCGTGGAGCCGCGCGATGTGACTGCGTGAGGCCCCGCCCACGCTCGAGAACGCGCCCCCCAGCAGGATCGCGTCGCTGCCGTTCACACGCTGCAACGCAATGGCGCGCACCGCCCCGTCCGCGCCGACGCCAGGCTTGAATCCCGTATCGACCGTGCCGTCGCTGTTCAACCGGGCGATCCGCGACAGGTTCTGCGCCCCCACCTGGCTGAAGTCACCCCCGATGAGCACGCGCCCGTCCGGCTGCACTACCACCGCGGCTACCGTGTTGTTCGGGCCCGCCCCGGGGTTGAGGAAGCTGTCCAGGTATCCGTCGCTCTGCAACCGCCCGACCCGGCTCAGGCCCACCCCATCGATCGACAGGAACGCGCCGCCCAGCAGCACCTTGCGATCCGGCTGCACGTCCACCGTAAGCACCCGGCCATCCGCGCCAAGGCCCGGATCAAATGCATAGTCCACGTTGCCCGGAACTTCATCGTCCAGGATCGTCACCACCGTATTCGTCGGCGAGCCGAGCACCGCCGAATTGGTCAGCGTGACGGCCAGTGCGCGCGGATTGCTCAGGATGAGGCCGAAGGTCTTGTCGCCTTGCCCCTTGTTGTTGTCGATGATCCGCACAAACACGGTCTGATTGGTCTCGCCCCGTACCAGGTCCGCCACGCCGCTCCCATCCGGACGCAGCACGTAAGCGTCACCCTTGAAGCTCACGGTGCCCGACGCGGCCAAGTACTGGTCGGGGGATCTGGCGCTGCCGGCCACCGTGCCGAAGTCCACCGTCACCGGGTTCACTGTGCCGCCCACACGGCGCACGTCCACCGCCACGGTGCGCGCATATTCCTCGACGGCGTAGGCCGCCGAGGCAAATTGGAAGGCGCACTCATCATCCACGATCAGGAGCGTCGCGGTGCTGTTTGTCCCCAGGCTGATGCCACCGGTCGAGTTGGTCAGCACCGCGTTGGTCAGGTACAGCGCCGCGATTTCGTCTCCCTCCGCCACGTTGTCATCGAACACGCGCACCAACACGTTCGTCTCGCTCTGGCCGACGCCGAAGTTGATAGTGAACATGCCCGGCTTGAAATCCGAGCCGGCCGTGGCAAGGGCGTTTGACCCCGTGGCGTTGGTCACCACCAGATCCACGCTGAACAGGTTGGTCAGGATGCCGCTGCGACGCAGTGTGACGATTGCGTTCGTGGCGTTCTCGTTGACACGGAAGCCGGGCCGCGTGAACTCGACACTCGTGTCGTCGTCCACGATCGTCAGCACCGCCGCGTCCTGCCCTGCCAACGGTCCGCCGGCCGAACCGTTGCTCAGGGCCAGCTTCACCGTCTTGGCCGGCTCCACTAACGCGTCGTCCAGCAGCGTCACCGGGATGTAGACCAGGCTCTGGCCGTTGGTGAACGTCAGCGTCCCATTCGTGGCCACGAAATCAATCCCCGCCGCGGCCGTGCCGGGGGTCACCGCGAAGTCCACCGAGGCCTCGAAGGTGGTGTCGCCGCTGCGGCGGACGGGAATGAGGGTGGCGCCCGCTGCCTCGGTGGCGTAGTAGGCCGGCGCCGTGAACTCAATCGTGCCGTCGTTGTCCAGGATGGTAAGCGTGGCCTTCGCGCCGCCCAGGGTCGCCCCGGGCGCCGTCAGGAGCGTGATCGTGACGTCCTCGAGGTACTCTTGCACCGCGTCGTCGATTGGGATGATTGGGACCCTCACCGTGCTTTCTCCGGGCGGGATCACGACCGAGTTGCCCACCGCCTCGTAATCGGCCCCCTCGGCCGCCAACCCGGACATCTGGAAGGTGACCTTCTGCGATCCATTCGTATTGCTGCGGCTGATCAGGAACACCCCGATTTGCTGGCCCTGTTCCTTGGCCGCCGGGTTGTTCAGATCCACCTGCACCGTCACCGTCGAGGCGTCGTCGTCCAGGATCGTGAACGTATGCGTGCTAAACGTGTCGAAATAGCCGTTCATCGGGGTGACGATGATGACCAGATTGGTCACAATGTTCGTCACCATGACGTTCGGATCGTTCGTGCTCACATCGATGTTCGTGGACACCGAGTTGCTGTAGTCCGGGAACGGCTCGAACAACGAAACCACAATCGTCCGATTCGGCTCCGCGTTGGTGTTGTCGTTGAGCGGAATCGCGAGCAGCTTCGTCCGCAACAAGTAGGCACTGTTCCCACCCGCCGGGTTGTAGGGGAACACCATCCGTCCGGTCGAGGAGGTCGTCGGGTAATCGATGCCCGCCACGGCCGTGCCGCCGATCACCTTGTAATCCACGGTCACATCCTGGCCCTGCGCCGGATTCGCGCTGACGGTCACCGCCATGCGCGCCTGTTTGCCGGCCTCCGGCCCGCTGGAGGTCAGGAGGTTGAACCCAACCGCAGGGAAACCGCCATCGTTGTCGTTAATGGTCACTTGGGCCTGATGGTCAACATCCACGTTGTAGTCCGTGCCCGGCAAAACGGTCACCACCACGATTTCCGGGTCCTCGCGGAAGGGATCATCCACAGGCACGACCGGAATGAGGATCGAGGCCTGGCCAGCCGGGATGCGCGCCCGGTTGCCGATGGCCGCGTAATCGGCCAGCGGGTGGGCATCCCCGGTAACCGCCAGGTTCACGAATAGGTCGGCGGCGACCGAACCCGAGCGTTGGAGGATAAACTCCGCGCGGCCGGTCGGCTCGGCGGTCGCATTGTTGGTCGTGGTAATGCTCACGAACGGCAGCTCGCGGTCCGCGATGAAGATGGTGGCGCTCGCCGGATGGCCGATATTGTACGTCGAGGCATCCGAAACGAATACCTCGACGGTCTTGCCGCCATCCCGAATGCGATTGTCGCGTGGCGTCACGTTCACCAGCGCCGAGGGTTGGCCTGCCGCGATCGTCACCGAACCCGGCAGCGCGCGGAAGTCACGCCCGCTCACCGCCGTCCCCGTAGCCAGGTAGTTCACCACCAACGGACGATCGAGGTCTCCGGTGCGCGTGAACTGCAGCACGCCGGGCGCCAGCGTCGCCTCGTTGGCCACGTTCACAGGCGCGGTGATCGTGACCCGCGGCATGTCGTTATCCGCCAGCGTGATCGTCGCCCCGTTGGCGCCCAGGTTGTAAGCCGTCCCAGCCACCAGGTTCGCGACGATCGTCCGGTTCCCATCCAGGCGGCGGTTGGGCCGCATCACGATGGGGAGGTTCACCACCGATTGCCCCGCCGAAATCGTGAGCGTTGTCGGTGGTTCATAATAATCCACCCCCGCCACCGCAGTGCCGCTCAGCGCGAAAGAGAAGGTGACCGCGACGTCCAGCCGGCCCACGCGCGTGATGGTCAGCAGCCCCGTGTCGTCAGGATTCTCCGTCACCGGACGGCTGGCCACGATCGAAAGCACCGGCCTGGCCAGCGGCGAGTCCTTCAGCGTCACGGTTGCCCCCGCCAGACGCTTCGCGGGCAGCGCATAATCCGGGTAGCTCTGGAACCAGGTATCCTGCGCGTTTACTGTCAGCACCCACCAGCCCGGCACATCGAACACATTGGTGTTGGTAATCGTGTTGCCGCTGCCGTCGTTGGTGAGCCAGGTCTTGATCAGTTGCACCGGATAGACCAGGTCGAGCACTACGCTCTTGTCCCCCGTGTTCGGCGGCGCGTTCGTCGCCGGTGAGATGAGCAGGTTCGTGGTCACCACCCCCGTCATGAAATCCACGTAGTAAAACTGGAGCGGTAAGCTTACCGGACCGCCCAAGCCCATGATCACATTCGTCTGCGTCTCTTTGTTCGACGGTTCCACGTATTCCGTCTTCGGGGCCGCGTTGCCGCCCAGCAGGAAGAAGGCGCGCAACGCCGTGTTCGTGTCGCCCGTGCGGGTGAACTTGAAGGAACCGGGAGTGATGGCTACTTTGTCGGCATCGGCTTCTTTCTCCACCATCACTTGCTGCAGCCTCGTGGCGAGGAACTCGACCCCGGTGCCGTCCAGGCCCTCCAGCACCAGCGGACTGTCAAAGTTCCGCGGCTGAGTCACATACCCGTAGGCATACGCCCCAACGGCGTGGCTGCCATTGGTCAACCCGACCAGCGTGAAGGCGCCGTCGCTGTCCGTGTAGGTCCACTGATAATCCGGCGCCAGGTCGTTATTGGTCAGGGAACCGTTGTGCACAAACGCCCGCTGCACGGGTAGGGCGAAGTTGTCCATGACCCGCCCGCTCACACGCAAGGTGTTGGGCGAGCCGACGGTAACAACCAGGTGTTTGCTGCTGAGGCCGCCGCGCAGGTCGCTCACCTCGCAACGCACCACAAACTCGCCTTCGGTGGACCAGGCCTTGGTGATGGCGGCCGCGTTTTGCCCGAAGGTGCCATCGCCGAAATCCCAGTAAAACGCCATTTGATCCCCGTCAGGATCGCTGGCATCGGCCTTCAGATTCACCGGCTGGCCTGGGGCAACCGTCAGCGCCGAGGCGCTCAGGTCCAACACCGGCGCCGAGTTGCTCGGATACGGCCCCAGGTTGGCTACCACCTCATACCAACGGTCGGCCCCGCTCCCGCCGCTGGCTACCGGCGTGACATACAATTCGGCTTCGTGGTCGATGAACGTCCGGCCCACTACCAGCGCCGAGTCGTCCTTCCCGAACCCTGAACCGGGTGTGGTGTCCAGCATGTCGCTCGAGCCGACGGACTGCCGCCAGCCGGTCCAGTGCAGTTGCACGCCGTTCTGGAGCCACGGGTTGTTGATCCGCTGGCGCGCGCTCACCAGGTAATCCCGTTGCACGTCCTTGCGCGCCCGCAACGCGTAAACCCGGCCCGCCGTGAGGCTCGGAACATCATGCGCGTAAATCCGGTTGGTCGTGTTCCGCGTCACCGTGATGATCCCGGCGTCCGGCAGCCAGTTGAGAATGTTCTTCAGCACGGCATTGAAGTGCGCGGCGATGCCCGTGATCTGCGAGCCGGTCTTGGGACCTACCCCCCCCCCGCCCCCCATCGTGTCGAATTCCTCCCCGTACTCGATGTCCTTGCCCGGTCCGAAGATGCTGTCGTGGCCCACCAGGCTGTCGTTATCGAACGGGAGACCGTTCGGATTGCCCGGCAGCGCCGTCCGGCGGCTCTCCCAGTAATTGGCGTGGCCCAGCCCGTAGTTGTGGCCCAACTCGTGGGCGATGATCCCGGCCCCAACCGCCTGGAGATCGACAATCGTGCCCGAGAGTCCGCCCCAGAAAAACCCGGGCACCGTCACGTGCGAGTCGATGCCCCAGTCGTAGTTGGCCATGTCGTAGCCCGCGGCCTTGGCCGCCGCAGCGGCGTGCTGGCCCAGCGTGCCCGACCCGGCGGCCGCGTAGTACATCTTCGGGTGCGGCACCACCAGCACCGGCGTCACATCGAACAGGATCGAGGCCTTGTTGTACGAGACCTCGACAAAGAAATCATTCACCTGGTTCATCACGTCGATGGCGCCCTGTTCGCTCACCGTCTCCGTGCCGTCGTCCGGGAATGTCACCCGCATGAAAAGCACCCGCTTGGGCCCGAACGTCGAAACGCGCGCCGGGGGCGGGTTCGTCCAGAACGGATTGGGCGTGACCGACGTGGGCAAGCTCTCCTCGGCCGTCATGAGCGAGCGATTCAACTCCACCGCGTGCGCGTCGGAACAGAAGCTGAACACCTGGCTCCCAAACTCCCCCACGGTCGGCTGCCCGGGGATCAGCGGAGCGCCGCCGCAAACGGTGCAGGGCCCGGCGGCCTGGGCGCGGCCTACGCCCACCGTCGCCTTCGCCTCGTCGCGGTCGAGCACGCGCAGGCTCTCCTCCGCCACCGCGATTTCCTTGCCCACCGCGATGCCGTGCAGCGCGATGTCGTGCCTGGACATCTGCCGCATCCGACGCCCGTACACGTACGCCCGGAACGTCCGCTCGTCGATCGTCACATACCGCATGGTCCCGCCCTCGAACTCCTTGTAGTCCGCGCCGGGCAATGGCATCGCGCAGAACACCTCGAGGTCGCCGCGGCCATGAATCGATTCCTCGAGCAGGGCCCGCACCTCGACGGGCAATTCCTGGCGCCAGCGCCAGCCCGCGGCAAAGCTCAGCGCCCGTTCCGGATCGCGCTTGATCAGCACTCCGAGCGCCTCGAGCCGCGCTTGCGCCAACTGGCGGCCACGCTCGACGCCCGCGGCCCCGCCGCCCCGCGCCTGGCCCGCCAGGTACTGTTCCGCCCAGGCGTTGAACTCCTGGCACGCAACCTCCGGGGCCGACGCTGCCGGACGAGGCGAGCTGGCGGTGGCCACCGCGGCCGCTTTGGCTGCCTCCTGCTGCCAGGCGCCCACGGACAGCAACGGCATCGGCGCCTTCGGCGCCCCAGTCGGTTGCTTCGCGTCTAACCGCTTCGCCTGCAATCGGCTCGGGTCTCCTTGCCGCCGTAGGTGGATCACCCCTACGGCGACGCAGACCAAGAGCAAGAAAACCAACGGCCGCTTAGATTTCTTCATATCAATACCTGCTGCTAGGTCACGCTAACTGAACCCTATTGCCCTGTAAACCCATTTGTCGCCGCGCCTCCGGAAAGTGGCACAAAACCCCGCGCGATCTCCCAAAAACAGGGGGCAGGCTCGAGCTGATCCGGCATGGCGGCCTGTGGGTCCTGGCATCAGCAGTTCCTGATACGGCGCAGTTGCTCGGCGTGCGTCTCGAGGCCGCCTTCGGTCCACACCACGTAGGTGGCGGCGGCCATCTTCCGCTCGATGGGCCATTGGGCCGCCAACCGCAGGCGCACCTCGGTGGGTGACCATCCCCGGGCCAACAACCGGTCCTGCTGGGTGGGAGCGCTGCACGCCAGGCAGATCGTTGCATCAAACTGCCCCGCCGCATCGGTCTCGAACAACAGCGGCACGACTACCACCCCCACCGCCACATGCGCTTCACGCCACCCCTCCGCTTCCGCCAGCCACAATGCCCGAATGCGCGGGTGGAGAATCTCCTCGAGCCGGTGGCGCGCCGCGGCATCCGCGAAAACCACGTTGGCCAACTCGGCTCGCCGCAGCCCGCCGTCGGACCCGATCATCTCGGCGCCAAAAGCGGCCGCAATCTCCCCCAAAGCCGGCTCGCCGGGCCGCACCACCTGGCGCGCGAGCTCGTCCGTATCCACCACCGCCACACCTTCCTCCCGCAACAAGTCCGCCGCCGTGGACTTGCCCATCCCGATGCCGCCCGTCAAGCCCAGCAGCCTCATCGCAGCACCGCGCGGTAGAGCCGCACCGGCACAGCGGGCGGGGCGTTGTCCAGCCAGTAAAACGAGCCGCTCGGAGATGCGTTCGTGAAGACCGGCGCCCATGAAATCAGGTCGGACGAGGCCTCGATCGCGTAACTCCGATTCGGCGCCCCTTGCACCTGCACCTGCATCTGGCCGCGGTCCAGGCCCAACGGCGCAATGGCCAATTGCGCCGCAAACGAGCTGTCCGCCAGTGGCACATACAAATTGTCGAGAAAGCCCGCGTCCAATCCCGCGCTGAAGTTGGCGTCCTTCACGTAGCGCCACTCGAGGCGATTGATGCCGTCCGTCACCTTGAATTGGTGGTTCTGCCAGGGAACCTGTCCGCTCCAGCGGCGCTGATAGACCCCGTTGAGCCAGAACTCGATGCCATCCCACCCCAGCTCCGAGCTCACGCGCACGTCAAACGAACCCGTCCCGGCGATGAGCTTCGCGGTCAGCACCAGGCCGCTCTGCTGCGAGTCTCCCACCGCGCCAGACCGCGCCGCAAACCCGCCCCCGGCCACGTCGTTCGACTGCACCGTCCACGCTGCCGCCCCATTGAACGACCAATCGAGCAGTGGGCTCAAACCGCCCGACTCGAAGTCGTCCGTGTAGCTTTTCACCTTGAACGTGGCCGACAACGTGTAGTTCTGGGTCATCACCAGGCGGAGCGGGTTCTCGGTCGTCGCGACGCTCCCGTCCCAACTGACAAACTGGAAATCTCGCGCGGGCAGCGCCGTCACCAATTGGGTCGATCCAGCCACGTACAGCCCCGGCAGCGGCGTGATCGTGCCACCAAGCACCGGTTGGTGATTCAAGCTGAAATACGTCACCGTGGTCGTGAACGTGTAGCGCAGTTTCGCCGTGCCGGCCTCGCCGCCGAACCCGTCCACCGCGATCCAATAGACCTGGGCCGGCAGCAGGTTGAGCAACAACTCGCTGTAACCGCTCCCCGGAGTCGCGTCGTCGTTCGCCGCCACCAACGCCAGGTTCGTAACCGAACTCCCCGTATAAACCGCCAGCAGCGTGTCGAAGTTCGATCCGGTCGTCGTCAGGTGCAGCCGGCCAGGAGCCGTCGCCGCGAAGGAGTACCAGATCGAATGCCCGCCCTCGTTGCCGGCATGATTCGGCTCGCCCTCCTCGCGGGTGGCCAGCGAGTTCACCGCGCTGACCGTGCCGGCCAGGTCGGGCAACACGACCGCATTGGCGAAATCATCATTGATTGGACTTACATACCGAATTACAATAACAAATGGATCGCTCACATTCCCGGCCACGTCCTCCGCCTGCGCCCGCACCACGCTCGTTCCCGGCTGCAACGCCACCGCCGCCGTCCAGGTCGTCGTGCCGCTGGCTGCCACCGGCGGGTCCTCATTGACCTGCACGAGCACCCGGCTCACCCCCGTCCCGTTGGGCTGCGGATCCTTGGCCGTGCCGATCACCATGACCTGGTTCGTGGTCACCAGCGCCTCGCTGGCCGGAAAAAGGATATCGACCAGCGGAGGCCGGATGTCCGGCAGCCCGCCTGGGGCCAGGTTCAGCCGGAGGTTGCCTATCCCGTTGGTGTCGAAGCCGGCCACCGCGATCCGGTAGGTCACCCCGGCCGTCGCATCGAAGTTCACGTTGGCCAGCAATTGGTGCGGCACATCATTGGTGGACGTGGCCACCTGTTTGAGCGTCGCCAGGCTCGTCCCGGTATAGACCGACAAGACCGGTGGGAAGCTGCTCCCCGCCGTATCGATGAGAACATTGCCGCTGGCGGCCGGTGACCATGACCACCACACCGAGGCGGCCACGTCCGGGTCCTGCCCGTGGAACGGCTCGGCTGCCTCGATCGTCGCCCAGTTGTTACTCGCTGTCAGCGTCGTCCCGCCCGACGGCAGCTTGAAGGCGTTCGCGAAGTTGTCGTTGGCCGGGCGCGTGACAGCGATGTAGGTGACAACGTTGGTGAGCTCCACCTTCGCCCCGGGGAGAAGCTCGCCCAGGTCATTCGTCACGGAGAGGTCGTCGCCAGAAACCATGAACGCGACCCCGAAGAACGTGGACGCCGGATACGCGGGCACCAGCAGGCCCGCGCTATAGGTGCCGTCGCCCCCGGCGCGATCCGGCGGGACCCCGTTGTCGCGCATCGGCACGGTGTTCAGATCGGTCTTCAGGCTGACCGTGATGTTCGTAAACAGGGAGCTGTTATTGATCGTCAGGAAGGCCGCGCTCACAGTCTGCGTCACCATCACCGTGCTGGCCGGCGGCAGGATCAGGATGTCGAACATATTCGACGAGACCTGGGCGCTCGTCGGGACCGCCAGCAGCAACGCTGCCGTGAACCAAAGCGCCGCCCCCCCCCCGGATGCCGCTCTTCGCGGGGGCGCCAGGGCGCCACGCGCCCGCGACCATTCTTCGCTGCCCGGCCAGTCACATCGGCTTCGAGTTACCATGGGTTGTAAAGGGCGCGATAAAAGCGCCAGTTGAAGTTTGTGGCCTGCGGATCCACCAGGCTCCGGAGCTCCGTCGGGGCCGTGTTGGTCAACAGCGGCGTCCACGTCACCAGGTCCCCCGAGGCCTCGACCACAATCGTCCCGCCCGCCTGGACCGTGAGATCGAAGGAAAACGCGCCCCCCGCCTCGACCCCTCCGGGGCTGAAGCGGAGAGGCGCCGGGGCCGCAATGGTGATCGCCACTGCCGCGGACGTGCGCGCCGCGCCGCGGTCATCAACGGCGCGGACCGTCAGCGCGTGACTGCCTGCGGAAGCATTCGTCCAGGTCCAGGTGAACGGCGCCGTTGTGAGCTGCCCCAGCAGGTTCGTGCCGGCAAGGAACTCGACGCGCGCCACCGACCCATCCTGATCGAAGGCCTCGGCCACGAGGTCCAAGTGGACTGGCGCGGTGAACGACGCGTTGTTGGTGGGCGCCAGCAGCCTCACGATCGGCGGTTGGTTGGTGCTGACCACCACCACAACTGCCCCCGAGGCCGTCGCCGCGCTGTCGTTATCGGTCGCCACCGCGCTGAGCACGTAGGTTCCAGGCGCAACGTTGGACCAGGTCATGCCGTAGGGCGGGAGGATGGCGGCGCCGATCTTGTTCGTTCCGGCGTAGAATGCCACGTTCGTGATGGTTCCATCGCTATCGGCCGCCGAAGCCTTGAGCTCGATGTTGGCGGGAGCGATGAACGTGGCCGCTGGCGCCGGCTTTACCAGGCTGATCGTGGGCGCTACGTTGAGGTACGTCCAACGCCCGAAATGCAACGACGGTCTGCGCCCAGCCACGTTGAACAGGCCCCCCGCGAACACCTCGCGCCCGCGCGCTGCCACCGCCGTCACCACGTCGTCCAGACCCGCATCCAGCACCGACCACCGCGTCCCGTCCCAAGCCGCGATGCGGAACGCGGCCAGTCCACCCGCCAGGGTAAACTCGCCCCCGACGAACACAACGCCGCCTGAATTCACCGCGAGACTGTTGACATAAGGCGTGGCGCCCCCCAGCCCGCTGCCCAGCGTCCACCAGCGCGTGCCATCCCAGCGCGCAAAGTTCCGGATCTCGCCGCTCCCGCCCGCGGTGTCGAAACGCCCCCCCACGTACACATCACTGCCCACCACCGCCAGCGCCGACACCGTCCCACCCACGCCCGATCCCAAGGGCGTCCATTGCGCGCCGTCCCAGCAGGCCACGCGATTTGCGTTGGTGCCGCCAGCCATCGTGAATTCCCCGCCCGCATACACGCGCCCATTGGTGCTGACGCCCAGGCACGAGACCGTTCCCTCGATCCCGCTGCCGAGCCGCGACCAGGCGGCGCCATTCCACCGGGCAATCGCCTTGGCGCTGAACCCGCCAGCCCGCGTGAATTCACCCCCAACGTAGAGGTCATCCCCGCTGACCGCGGCGGCATTGACTTTTCCGTCCAGGCCGATCCCCAGGGCCGACCAGCTATGGCCGTCCCAGCGCGCAACCCTCGAGGCGGGCGTTCCCCCGGCGCTTAAGAAATCGCCCCCGGCGAAGATTTCCCCAAGCGAGTTGACCGCCAAGGCGGCCACCGTCCCCCCCCCCCCCCCCCCGAGCGATCCCCAGGCGTTGCCGTCCCACTTCGCCACATTCGAGACCGTCAGGCCGCCCGCCAACGCGAGGTCGCCGCCCACATACAGCGCCGCCTGGTTGGCCGCCATGCAAAGGATCGACCCGCTCAGACTGCGGCCTTGCACCCCGCTGCCCAGCACTTCCCAATGACTCGGGACAAAGGCCGCCAGGTTCGTGGCGTTGGCGTCCCTCGAGGGCGGCGTAAACAACCCACCCACGTACACGACCCGGCCCGCGCTGGCCATGCCCACGATATTGCCCAACACCCCGTTGTTGGTGCCTTCCCCAAACGAGGCCCACGTCTGCAAATCATCATGCCAGCGCGCGAAGTTCGCCGCCGCCAGGCCCCCGGCCACCGCAAACGAGCCAGCCACATAGAGGCTATCCCCATCCAGCAGCAGCGATCTCACCGTCCCGTTGACACCGCTGCCCAATACGGCCCACCGGCTGCCATCCCACTTGGCCACATTATTCGCGCCGTTCACCACCCCGGCGTCCGTCGCTTCGCCACCGGCGAACAACCGCCCATCCTGGGTCAGCGCCAGCGCATGCACCGGGCTGCCCACCCCGCCTCCCAGGGCGCGCCAGCGCCCGCCATCCCACCGCGCGATGTTCGTCGCCCCGACGGTGGCCCCGTTGGTGAACGCGCCTCCGGCGTAGAGTTGCACGCCGCTGCCAGCCAGCGCATACACCCGCCCTTCCAACCCGCCTGCCAGTGCGCTCCACACCCCGCCGCTCCATTTCGCCACATGTAACGCGCTCACTCCCCCCGCATGGCTGAAGTCGCCGCCAACATACAGTTCGTTGCCGCTCACCAGCACGGTATCGACCGGCCCGTCCAGCCCCCCGCCCGCCGCGTGCCAGTTCGTCCCGTCCCAACGCGCCACGTAGTGCGCGGGCGCGCCGCCAGCCGTCACAAAATTGCCCCCCACGAACACATCCCTGCCCGCAAGCGCGATGGCTGAGACCGGGCCGTCCAGACCCAGGCCCAACGCCGACCACTTGCCCCCTTCCCACTTCGCGACATTCGTGGCTTTGACGCCGCCCACGGACGTGAATCGACCGCCCACGTACAGCTCCCCACGCAACCCGGTTGCCGTCACGGTGGCGAAGCCCGCGATCCCCCCCCCCACCGCTGTCCAACTGTCCCCCACCACCCAGCGCGCCACATTCGGCGCCTGCAGCCCCCCAACCCCGTCAAACGCCCCGCCGGCGTAAATCCCGTCGATGCCCACCGCCAACGCGTTCACCACCCCGTTGGTGGGACTGATCCCCGTGCTCATCACCACCCAGTTCGTCCCGTCCCACCGCGCCACACTCCGCGCCGGACTATCGCCGATGCTGCCGAACTGCCCACCCACATAGACTGAATACGCCGTCGCCGCCACCGCCTTTACCATCACCGGCCCGTCACTGATGGCGTAGCCGAGCGGCAGCCAGCCTTTCCCATCCCACTTCGCCGCGCCATGCACCCCCGAGCCGGTCGGACTCGGAAAATCGCCGCCCACATACAGATTGGTGCCGCTCATCGCCAGACCGTTCACCGGCCCATCGACTCCCGACGCCAGACTCGACCACGCCGAGCCGTTCCACCGCGCCACGTGGTTGGCGGGCGCGCCGCCCGCCGTGGTGAACTCCCCGCCAACAAACACCTCGTTCGAGACGGACAGAATCATCGCTCGCACCGGTCCGCTCGCGCCCTCGCCCATCTGCTGCCACACGCTCCCGCTCCAACTCGCTACGTTGGCGACATTCGTGTCGCTGGCGTTCCCAAACGCGCCGCCCGCATAAACCTTGTTGCTCAGCGCGGCCAGCGCGTACACCGGCCCATCGAACCCCGTATCCAGCTTCGACCATTTCAGCCCGTTCCATTTCGCGATGTTCGTTGCTTGAACGCTCCCAGCGTTCAGGAATTGGCCGCCCACATAAAGATTGGTGCCATCCGCCGCCAACGCGTACACCGGCCCATCGACCCCTCCCCCAACTCCAGACCAACTCAGGCCGGTCCAGACCATCAGGTTGCTGGCTGTCACTCCCCCGATCGCGCTGAACTCACCGCCCACATAAACCTGGTTTCCCGACACCGCGATCGCATACACGGTCCCACTGACGCCGGCGCCGCCGAACCGGCTGTCCCACTCACCGCGCATGGCGGAGGACGCGGAGAGCAGGCCCACAGCGGCGTGTGCGCGTTGGGGAGGCCCGAAGGCCAGTACCGACATTGCCAAAGCGGCCCCGAGCAAGCTGGCCCCCCTCAATCGCTCGACTGTGCGATGCCGGCGTTCGGCACCGAAACAACCAATTGAATCCGAACAACTTGTGCAACAGAACGGACTCGCAACTGCCTCGGGGCACGCAGGTTTGTACATGGCTTTCGCTGGAGACGAGCTTATTACGAGCGTTGGCGGGGCCACATGCCACTCGCATTATTAGCAAAAACTATTCCACCCAGCCATGTGCATTTGAAGGCACACACGCCCAAGCTGTGCCTGCCCCGACGGTTCCGCTTACCCGCAGGACATCGAGCGGCTGGACGAGGGCAATGCCAATCCTGGCCCGCGCGCAAAGCGCGGCAGGGGAACAAACGAAGAGACCGCGACCGACTTTCCGTCGGCTCGAGCAGCTCAAGTCGAACCAACGCCTGCGCCGCCGAGCGAGCGGCATCGCCGTGCCCCGAGACCTGCGGTGCCGTTACGGGGCGACCGCGCGATAGAAGCGCTGGGTCTCGGTAAGTCCGAGCGGGTCCACGAAGAGGATTTCGCCCAACCGATTCTGGTTGGTCGAGATCGGCTGCCACTGGGCTGGCAACCGGCCGGCGGCTTGAATCACGTAAATCTGATTGGTCTGGCCTGTGATGCGCAGTTGCCGCGTTCCATCCGCCAGAGTCTGCAGGCTTAGCCGTGCTGCTGTCGTCTGGTCCTTGGGCACCACCAAGGGGAGTTCCACCCGGTCGATGAAAGCGGCATCCAGACCGCTGCTTGTGAACGGGTCCTTCGAGTAGCGCCATTCCAGCGTGTGTTGTCCCGCGCTCAGGTTGAAGACGTACGGGGTCCAATCCACCTCGCCCGACCAACTCTGTTGCAGCACGCCGTCCAGATAGAACGCAAACACATCCCACGGCTCCTCGGAACTGACCTTGTAGCTGAAGCCCGCGCGCCCGCCAAGGGATTGGGCCTTCAGGATCAGCGAGCTGGACTGGCTCCCCCCGATCAGGCCGGACCGAGCCGCAAAACGACCTTCCGCAGCCGTGGTGTTGGTCACAAACCACGGTTTGTTGCCCCCGCTGGTCCACGGCAGGCGAGTCAGATTGCCGCTCTCGAACGCGTCCGCGAACGCCCGGGGAGCGAACACGGCTTTGACAGCCAGATTCCCACTCGCCACCACCAGCAGTGGGTTCGACATCGAGGCGTAATTGCCCTCCCAGTAGGCAAAGTCATGGTTCTCGTCCGGTATCGCGCTCAAGGTGGCGGTCGAATTGGCGACCACATCCAGCACTCCCACCGGCGGAGCAGTCAGACCGCCTGCGGTGGCCGAAAGGTTGATGCTAAAGACATTGGTGGGTGAGAAACTGTACGCCAGCTTCGTGAGGCCCCGGGCGCCGTCGAATCCGTCCACCGCCACATGATAGATCGCGTTCGAACGAACCGCGTACTGCAACTTGCTGAAGCCGGCGCCATCAAACGGGTCGTCGTTGGACGCCAGCGCAGTCAGGCTGTCAACGCGGTCGCCGCGATACAAGGCCAGCACCGTGTCATAAGCGCTTCCTTCCGTGCTCAGCAGCAGGGTGCCGTCCTGGGGCGCCCGCCACACCCACCAGGCGGACCGACCGCCAGCGTTACCGGCGTGATTGGGCTCGCCGGGTTCCTTGGTCGCATTGGCCGTGGTGACCGAGTTGGTGCCCGCGACGCCGCTCAAGAGGATCGCGTTGGCAAAATGATCGTTCGGCGGGTCGCTCGCCCGGTACGTGATCGTCACTTGTTTGGGAACGGAGACGTTCCCGGCGTAATCGCTCACCGTCACCGTAATGGTGTTCCGGCCACCGACCAACGCGACGCGCGCCTGGTTGGTCACGGGACCGCCCGAACCCGAGACGACGCTCGAACCGCCCGACACACTCTGCTGAAAGGTCGCCGTTCGGGGATTGACCAGCAACCGGAAACTGCCCGGATCGACGCTGCTGACCACCGCGCCGGGATCGACGGCGGTAGCAAGCACGTCGATGAAGTTGTTCGTAATGATAAGCCCGCTCAGAGGCTGCACCAGGCTCAGCAGCGGCGGCTCGATATCGGGCTGTCCATTCGGCTGCACCGCGAGGATCAGCAACCCGGCGCTGCTCGGAATCATGCTGGCCACCGCGATATGGTAGGTCACCGTTGCCTGGGCATCGAAGAACAGGTAGGACTGTTTCCGTTGCGGGACCGAGCCCACGGCGGCCACTTGCTTCAGGTTCGCCACGTTCGTGCCCGTATAAACCCCCAAGACCGTGCTGAACTTGCTGCCGGCCGTGTCCACCAGCACACGGGCGCTCTGCGTCGGTGTGTAATCCCACCACAAACTCGCCCCGGCCGTGGCCACCCCGGCATGCTGCGGCTCGCCGTTCTCGACCGTCGCTCGCTTGTTGCTGCCGGAAAAGAGTCCGCCGGTCGGCCGCACCTTAACGGCCTTCGCGAACAGGTCGTTCGGCGGCAATCCCGCCACATAGTAGTTGATAGTCCGGGTATCGTTGGTCTTGCCCGGGGCAGTGCTGGTCAGCGTGAGCGTCACGTTCGTGCCCAGCGCGGGCACATCCAGGTAAGTGCTGTAGATCGAGTCGGAGCCCCGCACGTCCGGAGCCTGGCCGCTGTTATTGAACGTCAGGGGCGTCACCCCATCGACGGTCCCCCGCACCGTCGCATTCGTCACACTCCGTCCGTCCCGCAGACGAACATAGATCGGCACGCGGCTGCCGCTATCAAGCGTCGAGTCCGGCGCCGGAGTTACCGTCACCTCCATCACCCCGGTCGGCGGCAGCACCACCACGTCCGGAGGAATATCATATGCTTCGACCACCCCGATGGTGGTCGAACTCGGCGGCGAACTGGCGCTGTATCCCAGCCCGCGTTTGGCGAAACCAGTCCACAGATCGGCCCGGTTCGCGCCACCGCTGAACACCTGGTCCGCTTGCAGGATCGCGTCGCGCGCTTCGATGAAGTTCGGATTGGGCGGGCTCAGTTTCATCCCGTCGGTAACCAGTTGCAGGATAAGCTGGTTGCCCTCGTCCCAGCCAAACGCATCGATCAGGTTCGCCCGCGCCTCCCAGAGAATGGCGCACCAAACCTCGCCCTGGTTGTGTACTTCGTCCGGATAGGCGGTCATGCCCCCCGAAATCGGACTGATCGGGATGCCGAGGTGCGCATCCACCTGCGTCGGGTCGATGTCCTTGAACGTGAGCGGGCTCACGCTCATATCCGTGCAGTAGGGGAAACGGCGAATGCCGTAGTAGTAATTCTCCGTGAGATCGTAGAGGCGGAACGTCAGCCAGGGGCCAACGGGGTAGGTCGCGTGCGGGTCCTGCTCAGGTTTGCTCAGCAGACACGCCGCGTAGAAGTCGGACCAGCCCTCGCCCAGACCGGCGGTCTGATACTCGTAGATGCCCGTGCCGCCCCCGACCAAACGGTTGCTCAGTCCATGCACGTACTCGTGGCAGATCACTCCCGCCTCCAGATCACCATCACGGGTCGGCCGGGGGCCGGTGAAAATATACATCTGCATCCGGCCGGGAATCCCGTCGGGAGGCGTGGCGAAGTTGGCGTTATTGACGTGAAAGAAGTCGTTGAGCGCGACCCCATCCTGCGCGTCCGCTTCGACCGCGTCCCCGCCATAGCGTTGATCGTATCGTCCGAAGTTGCTGTTCTGAAAGTTGCCGGCGCTCTCCGTGAACCCCAGGTCATAGAGCCGGTCATGCATGAAGTTGTTCCAGTAGAACAGGTTCACCACCGCCGCGTTCGTATAAGACGTGGCCGGCAACGACAGATCGAGCGTAAAATCGAACACGGGCGGGTTGGCGCGCGACTGCGGCCGCGGCGTGTCCGCCACGTCGTTGTCATCCCAATCCGCGTGCGCATCGACGTTGTTTCCCGTGGTCTGGAACGCCCCGTTCTGCGCGGGATCGAGCCACCCCGCCGGGGAGGCCACGGCGGAGAGGGAAGTCACGTTGGTCAGCACGCGCTCCACGAGCGGACCCTGCCCCGAGTTTGGGGTGGGCCACCCGGGGCTGCTCGGGTTGGCGGCGTCCGCCAAGGGGCCGGGGCTCCCATCGCTGTAGATCGAATAGGTCCCCGACACCGGCGCGGCCTGGTAGGAGGTCAGCCCGTGCCGCACCAGCACCTCGCCCGTCCGCGCATCCACCACGGATTGATACATCTCCCGGCGCGGCCGGCTGGTCAGGATGATCCGCCACGCCAGCCGCATCGACTGGCCGTTCATCGGCAGCCACACCAATTCAGCGTGCGTGTCGCCGCGCAGTTCGGGCGACTTGAACTTCTGCCGCCGCGTCGTGCCCTCCGGGGCGTCCTGCGCCACCACCGCGCCCACATTGATGTCCGAACCGATGTCCGCCGCGGCTCGGCCGATTGCGGCCGCGGCCGTGATCGCCGGGCTGGCCAGAGCCGCTTCCCAATCTGGCTGCCCGTTGGCCGCGGCCACCGCCGGGTTCGGCAGGAACTGGCTCGAGAGCCGGATGAGCTCGCCGCTGCCCGACTGATGTCCCAGCAGCACCGCTTCGAAGACAGGCACGTCCCGGAACTTCTGCTCCCACACGAAGGTGCGCAGCCCGGTGTTCGCTGTCGTGTCGTCGCGTTTCAGAGTGGCCTCCTCGAGCGAGCCCGCGTTGTGACCGAAAAGAGCGGCGTGCTCGTTGAGGAAGGCCTTGATGGGCCGAAACCGGTCGCCGGCCGGGATGGCGGCGAGATAATCGGCGCTAATCGCGCCGCCCGCACCATCGGGGCCGGTGAGAAAACCCTCCCGCGCCGAGATATCGCGAGGCGAGCCCAGGAGCGCGTGCCGGTCCACGGTCAACCGGGGCACGCGGTCACGCAGCACCGAGATGGCCTGCTGCTGAGGAGCGCTCCAGCGTGTCGCGGAGGTCTGGCCCGCAGGCAGCACTCCAGCCAGCGCGGGTGCCGGTGCTGCCGCCGTGCGTTTGTCAAAGTTCGGGAGCGGCGCGTTGGCTGGGGCCGACTGCGCCCAGGCGGACTGGGCCATCAGGCCGAGGCACGCCACCCAAGCGGCCATGAGCATCCTTGTTTTCATGCAATTTCCCGGTCTGGAAGCTTTCGCCCGGTTACAGATCATAGCGCACGCGATAATACCGCTGGCGATCGGCGGGGCGGCCAGCCGCGGGCGGCAGGTTCGTCGCGGTGAGAACCTGGCTGCTGGCGGCGCTGTTCGTCACCATCAACTCCGTCTGCCAGACAGGCGCCACCAGGTTGGTGGCGGTCTCGATGCGATAAACGGTCTGGGCCGCCGCGCGCCACGAAATCGCGGTCCGCAGCGGCGCCAAGCTCACGACCCGCACGTTGCTGACGCTTACACCGTCGAACGGGAACGGATCGAAGCCATTGGCCAGCCCATCGCCGTCCGAGTCGATCACCCGGCTGTCCACGAGGTTGCGGTTCGCGCGAATCGTCTTGAAGCCGCCTTGCCCATCGCGCAGGACCACATCGACGCCGCTCGAGGGCCCCGTGTAGCTCCGCGCCCAGACCAATCGTCCACCCGACTTTCCGTCCAGAATCGAGACGGGCACGTTCGAGTCGGCGAAATACACCGTCAAGCCGGGCTCGACCACGATCCCCGAATCCGGGTCGGCTTGCAGTTGGTCGCGCAATTCCAGGTAATCGACATAGAGCGCGTACTTGCCGGGCAGCGGGACGCCGTTCACGTCCAACGGCGGGCCGAAGCGCAACTCGGAGCCTGGGATCACGCTGAGCCTCAGGCGGCCGATCGCCATGTTGTCAACGAAACCCTCGGGCGTCGGCCCACGGTCCTCGGCCATCCACGTATGCGGGATGCTTATGAAGTTCCCCGCGCGCGTGTGGATCGATGTCCCCAGCAGGTCCCCGCGGCGCGGCTTGAGCAGCAGGTGAAAGCCGCCGTCGCAAGTGATCGAATTCGTGCCCGTTGGCGCGTCGGCCACGCTGTTGGTCAACGCCAGGTTGAGCGCGCCGGAGACCGCCAGGGTCTGGTTGCGCATCTTGAGGTCCGTGCCGTACAAATGCACGTCCCCGTAGCAGGTGTCCAGGCCCCCATCCAGGTTCAGCGAGTTGGCGTACACCTTCTTCAGGTAAACCGAGAGCATCTGCCCGGTGTCCTCGTAGTAGTCCGTCGTGATCAGATGCGCATAGGCGTTCAAGCTGCCGTGGTTCACGAAATTCGTCAGGTGCCGGCGATCCGGGTAACCCGTTCCGTAGTTGGCCAGATTCGGGACCGAGAGGGTCCCGGCGTTGGTGAAGTAGCTCAGTTGAGGCGCGTTGGCGTAGGTCCAATCGGTGGTGGCATTGGTGAGCGACATCACTCCGTTCAGGGTGAAGCTGCGCGCGTCCAGCAGCAAGGAGCCGCCGACGACCACCGGGTCATTGACCACGACGTTGGTCCCACGCAACGCCAATCCGTGAACGATCACCTGCTGGGTCCTGGTAACCGCGTCGGCGCTCAGGATCAACAGATGGATGCTGACATCGATCGGGTTGATGTACGGAGAGAACGTGACGTTGCCCGTTGTTGGATCAATCACCCAGTTCGAGTACACCAGCGCCATTTGGTTGGTCCACAGCCCGCTCCAGGCGCGGATGGTGCCATTGAGCCGATCGACGCTTGGCTTCGAGAGGTTCTGCATCGTTAGCAGCCCGTTGGTCGAGCCCAGGTCATACGCCAGGTTCTCGACATCGATCGCGGCGCCGGCGCTGTTCAAAACGTGGTTGGCTTGGATCTTGATCGCCCCCATGCCCCGCATCCGCGCCTTGCTCAAATCAACCGTGTCTGCAACGATCTCGATGCGACCGGGGAGGTTGGTCGGGGCCGCGCCGGGCACCAGCGGCGGACGCGACTCCAAGTGGTCGATGCCGGCCATGTAGCCCGCGTAGAAGTTGGTCGCCAGGAGATTCGAGAACACCGTGTCGTAAGCGAAGGTGCGGAACAACTCGGCGTTCGGGTTGAAGCCGAAAGCGAAATCGAACGAAGGCTCGCGTCCCACCTCGTAAGCAATCGGCCGGCCGGTGGCAAAGATCACCCCAAGGTTCGTCAGCCCCACGAGGTTGGTCTGCGCGGCCAGCAGGTCGGTGAAGTAGATCGCGTTGGTCTCGCGCAGGCCAGCCACGACGTTCGTCGTCACCATGCCCAATTCCACGGCCGCCGAGTAGAGGCCCGAGGAGGAGCGGAATGGCGAGAAACGCGTGCGGACTTGCAGGTTGGTGTCCCCAAGCCCCACCACCACTCCCTGCCGGAAGATGTTGGTCGGCGCGAAAAAATTGGTCTGCGTGCCGTTGGCGTTGGTCAGGGTGACCAACGTCGAACCGACGATCCCGGTATAAGCGAAGGTCGTGTTGTACTGCGCGGGCACGAATGTCGAAAACCGCGTGAAGAACGGAACAGGAAAGGTACGGTTGTTGACCTCATGGGCGGGGGTTGTCGCAATCAACCCGAAACCCGAAAATCGCAGGATCGTCGCGGTGTTAATCGGCCCCCGGGTTGGCGGGTCCTGGATGCCGGTCCCCCAATAGTAGTCGTAGATCGCGTTGTCCGGATCGAACGAATCGGGAATGCGGTCGTTGTTCAGGTCGTAGATACTGTTGGCGAAGAAGAACGGCTCGATCGGCCGAACCTCGAGGCCGCCGTTGACCAGGTTGACAGCCCGACCCTCCAGGCGGGCGAGACCCGAGTTCCCCACGCCCAGGTAGCCCGGACTGGCCAGGTTCGCCGCCGAAATCGTCAATTGGTTGCCTCCGAAGATGTTACTATAACCCAGGGAAATGGAGCTCGCCAGGGTAAAGATCCGGCCGGAGCCCGCGTTGACGAAGTTCTGGGCCGGACGCCGAATGCCGTTGTCATCGGTCCAGTCAAACCGAAAGCCCGGTGATCCGATCATCAGGCCGCGGTTGGTGAAGTAGCGGGTGTTCTGGAAATCAAACGGCAGCTCCGAATCGACGTTGAACTCCCCGTAATTCGCAAACGCCACCGCGTCGATCTGGGGTTGGTTGGTAAGAAAAATCGTGCCGCCATTTTCGTAGAGCGGAATGGTCCACGGCCCGGCCCGCAAGGCCGCCGAGGCGCCCAGCAGTCCGGCCGCCAACAACAAGAATCGCTTCATAAAAAGTTCCCCCCGCACCACGCCATGCCGCGCGGCCGCCTGTTTTCGCTCGCGTGAACGGGTCATGATTCCAACCGGCCCTAGGGCGAAGACCACGGCGAGGAGAAGCCCAACCGATCCGCCTGGCCTGACAGGATCAGGTTCTCGAGCGCCTTGATGCTCGCCCCGCTGGGATAGACCACTGGGGCATTTGTCGTGCCATCGAACGAGCCCCACCAGAAATCATCGAGCGCATCGGCCTGCCCGCCATCGCCGACATTGAACAACCATTGCCCCAGTTTCGTGAACGTCATCGTGGTCTGCGGATTGATGACACCAGGGCCAGACAAGGCCTGCGTGCCGTTGATCGCGTCCTGGCTTAGCCAGTTCACGTTCCGAAAATAGACGAACGGCTCGCCGGTCGCCGCGATCACCCCAAGATCTGCGGCGCTGAAGAGGACGTCCGGGCCAGCCAGCGGACGATCCACCAGTTGCCGCACCAGCGTCGAGTTGGTAATGAACATGTCTTCATACCGGTTGGTCAGAGTCACCCAGCCGCCCGTGAACGAATCGAAATCGACGCGCGTGAAGACCAGCTTGTCAATGCCCGGGCGCAGCGCCTGGCTGACCGCCGCGCCGTTGGTGACCGTGGTGGTAAGATTGGTGAACAGGGTGGTCAGGTTCGTGGCCAGCGACGGCGGGATGCCCCAGGGCGACGAGGTGTTCTGCCCCGAGCCGATCAAGCCGCTCCCGCCCGAGTTGAGCGGAGCGCCCACCACGCCCGGCGGCAGAGTTTCAACGTTCACATTCTGCGCGCGGTAGATGTAACGCAACGCTCCCACATCGTCCCGCGTCAGGCCCGTGTAAAAAAGCCCGGGCTCGAACGATGTCAAGTAACCACTCGACCCGATCGTGCCCCCGCCCACGTTGAAGCCGGAAAGCGACGAAACGGTGGGCCGGGTCGGATCCACTTCAAACTCGACCGCCTCGTAGGCAGGGATGGTCCACGTTTGCAGGATCAAGTACGTATAGAGCGTCCCGTTCACGTAAGCCGTCGGTTCGAACGTCACGGGGTCGAAGTTCCGCTTCGTCACGGCATAGAGCGGGATGTTGTTGATGACGGCGCGGGAGCGGATTTGCCACGCAAACCGCTCGGCCGGCCCCACCCCGAGCACCTCAAGCAAACTCGCCATCGCAAACGACCTTAAATCGTGCAGCACCAACGCGCGCGCCCGATGGTTGAACCGGCGCGTGTCCAGCGGGAACTCCGACAAATCCGCGCTCATCTTCGAGAACGGCGGCAGATTGTTGAACACGCTGATGGCTTTCTCGATCTCCTCGACGCCCTTGGTCCCAAAGTAGTTCAAAAACGACTCGTCGAAACCATAGGTGATGACCGGGATGGTCCAGCGGTACTCTTCCCCGAGGTTCATGGAACCGCCGATGTCGAACGGCAAGTTCAAACCCACCTCGGGGGTCATCCACGCGTCGTACGCCCCGAGCAACGAAAAGGCCCGCGCTGGCACACACGAGCTGGCCAGCAGCAGGCCGGCCAGCAGTTGCGGAAAAAGACGCCTCATAGAGATTAACGGATGCGGATCACACGATAGTAAGTCGCCGCGTCCGCCGGGGCGATCACCGTCGCGCCAGCGTTGCCGACCGCCAGTTGCGCGGTCCCCAGGTCGCTCCAAGTCTTCAGGTCCCCGGACGACTGCAGTTGATAAATCGATCCCGGCCGCGCGTTCCAGCGAACCAGCATGCCCCCGACGGTGCTCCGGACCGTGACCCGCAGCACGCTCGAGGCATCGGTGGGATCAGTGCCGGCCAGGAACTCGTCGAGGTTCGAGGCCCCGTCCCCGTCGCTATCCACGCTGGCGGCCGGCCATTTCTTCGAGTCACTGCCCCAATACTTCTCCTGCCAATCGTCGGGCAGGCCGTCAAAGGTCCGATCGCGCCCCCAGGTCTGCCCCGACGCAGCCGCCGAAAGCGGCGAAGCGCGCCCACCGGACAGCTCGTATCCCAACCTGACCGTGTGAGTGCTTCCGGGGAGGAGGTCCGTAAGCACCAGGAAGTTGTTGCCGACTGACCGCCCCACCGTGCTGTCATCCACATACAGGCGGTAGCCAACCAGGTCTGAATACCCAGCCAGCGGCGGCCAACTAATCAGCAGCGAGTAAGAATCGAGCGCTGAAACCAATGGCGGAGCCGGTTGCGGCAGCGCCTCGTCGGACGCATACCGCTGCCCGAGGATTTCGAACCCGGGCGCGCCCCCCACGAAGCTCGACCACGCCACCACGAACCGCCGTTCGGAGTCGCTCGCCACGGTCGGGTGGATTTGCTGGCTGACGGTGGTGCTGTTGACGCGAAACTCGTCACCTTCCAGCTCGCCGCCCGCGCTGAGATACCGGGCATATACGCCCTCCCACGAACCATCCTGCCAGTCGCTGGTCCATACCACCAAGGCATGACTGCCTACGGCGGCCACCTGCGGGCGGTATTGGCTTCTCGGAGTGTAGGCATTGACGCGGACCTCGGGCCGCGCGAGGCGCCCGGTGGCGTCGAAACCGGCCGCCACAACATCCCAGTGATCCGCCAGATTGGTGAGCGAGGCCTGGCTCCAAGCGACCAAAAACGAGCCGCCCAGCGTGCCGCACACAACAGGGTTGGCGCAAACGTTGGTCGTGGCGTTGACGCGAAACTCTCCGCCCTTCGGCGCTCCAGCGGCGTCGTAGAGCCGGGCGTAGATATCGACCGAATTCATGTAGCGCTGCTGCTCGCTCACCCATGCCACGACGAATCCGCCCGCCTCGAGCGCACTGACCGCCGGGGTGCGTTGATTATAGAGAGTCGCTTGGTTCGCGCGAAATTCTGCGCCCACTTTGCTCCCGTTTGGCGCAAGGACTTGACCATAAATACCTTGCATACTGCCATCCTGACCGAAGCTGGACCAGATCGCCAGGACGTTCCCATCCGCAAGCAAGGTCAGCGCCGGGTCGGCCTGCTGCCCGGCCGCATAGCTGCTCACCGCAAACTCGCCCGTTGCCCAGCCATCCGGGCCAAGCACTCGTCCGTAGATGTGCTGCCTACCCGTGGGGCCACCTTGCCACACAAACAGCGCGCCACCGTTCTGAAGCCGCTGCACAGCCGGGTTCTCCTGATCCCCAGCCGCCGTCTCGTTCACCAGAAAGAACCGTATCGGCACTGGGGAGAGATAGTTGTCCAAGGCCGCCGCCCCGATCCCCAGACCCTGCCCGTCGATCGCGTTATCCTGCCAAACTACAAACCCTCCATCACGCCCAATGCTGATCCCCGGATGGGTCTGATCCCCCAGTAGACCCCGGCTGAGTGAGTACTCCGTCCCCTGTGAGTTGAAAGCGGGTTGGGCGGATAGTGCCCCTGCGGTTAAAAGCCCCCATCCGAGCACGGCTAACCGCCTACCCGCACTCAACATAGATAATCGCATAAGGTCGAGGCTTTCTAGCAAAGCACCTCTGGGTTGTCCAACGTTTCTTTAACAAAATGTGCCCGCAACACGCGCCGTTTTGGCCTCTAAAATCAAGTGTCCATCCGGTGCCGGACCCGGCTCATCCGGGCCAGCCAAAAGGCTGGGGACGGGGTAATATCAAGCAAGTCATTTGCCAAATTCCGGCGTGCCGCCACTCGACCCCGTCCCCTCTCCGAACAGGTCACCCTGGGAGGACATCGCTCCCGCCGCCGCGCTCGCGAGGGACCGAAATCCCCACTGCGTGTAAAGCTCGAACAACCGGCGCGGGTCGGTCGCCCCCAGGCCCATCCCGTCCAACCGCGCATCCCCCGCCAAGTCGTCGCGAAGCCGGATCATGCGCTGGTTGCGCCGCACGATTTCCTGGCTCGATTCGAGCGCGGCGCGGAGCCGGTCCGACTCGACCTCCGACAGCCGGACCCAAATCTCCTCACAAGAACCGAATTGGTTCAACAACCGCGCCGCTGTCTTGGCCCCGACACCCGCCACACCCGGGATGTTATCGACGCTGTCCCCGACCAGGCTGAGCCAATCCACGATCTGCCCCGGCTCGACCCCGCTCTTGGCGCGCACCTCGGCTGCCGTCCAGATTCTCTCTTCCTTGTCGTTGGGATTGAGCAGGCCAATCGTCGGCGAGACCAACTGCATGAAGTCCTTGTCGCTGCTGGCGATGATCACTTGGGCTCCCGCGGCAGCCGACTGCCGCGCCAGGGTCGCGATCCAGTCGTCGGCCTCAACCCCCTCCTGGCAATGCGACGCGATCCCGCTGGCCTTGAGCCAAACGACAATTTGGTCCAGTTGCTTCTCGAGCGACGCGGGCATTGGCGGCCGCTGGGCCTTGTAGCCGGGCAGCAACTCCATCCGCTCCGCCGCCAACCCTCCGTCCCAGACCACCACCAAGTGCGAGGGTTGCACTTGTGTGAGCAGCTTCTGGAGGGTTTTGACGAAGCCGAAGATTGCATTCGTCGGTTCGCCGCTGGGAGAGGAGAGCGACCGGATCGCATGAAACGCCCGGTACGCGTAGGCGTGCCCATCCAGGATCAGCAGTTTCACCGCCGGCTGTTGGGGACTGGGCGCCATGTCTGGCAGCGTTGCGATATGTCAAAAAAGGACCCCCACGCCGGAGCCTTCCGCAAACAAGCAGGACGCGGTGCGCTCCGTCCTTCCGAAGGAGAGAATCGAGCCGATCACTCAGCCTACTTCGCGGCCGGAGCGGGAAGCGTCGCGGCCACCGGCGTCTGGGGCGGGATCGTGTTCGGGTTGTACGGGAGATTGTCATCCGTATGCACCCGATTGCCGGCGGGATCGAGGATGGTGGGCGTAACGAAGATCACAAGGTTCTTCTTCTTGCTGGCGGAGGCCTCACTGCGGAACAACCGGCCGACCAGCGGCAGATCCCCAAGCATCGGCACCTTGTCTTTCGTCTTGCTCACCCGCTCCGAGATCAGGCCGCCTAGCAGGACGGTCTGGCCGTCCCAAACGATGGTGCTCGTGGTGACTTGCCGCACCCGCAACCGGGGCAACGCCACCGGCGCCCGCAGCGAGGACCCTACCGTGCCACCAGCGCCGCCTTGCGCCAGAATGCTGAACTGCCCGGGATCGTCGTAGCCGAGAAACTCGGTTAGCGTCGGGATCAAAGTCATCTGGACCGTATAGCCGTCGGAACTCACGTACGGAATCACGTCCAGGGTGGGGCCAAGCGGGACCTGCTGGGTGGTCGGCACAATCGCCGTGCCCACCACGCCGCCGCCCCCACCGAATCCGACGGTCGTCCCGCCGCCGCCCCCACCGCCGCCGCCGATTCCGCCAGTCCCGGTCTGGTTGACCCCGGTGTCAACCACAATCGCCTGCAAATCAACCACTTGTATCTGGGCCTGACGACCGCTCACCGTCGTGACCTTGGGCGCCGAGAGCACATCGACGCCACCCCGTTGCTCCAAGGCACGGATGACCACGCGGAACTGCGGGTCGGTCAGAATCCCGGTGAACGTCCCCAAGGCGGGAATCGACGTGCCCTCCGCCGTCGTGTTCCGCAAGCCCTGCGTGAAATTCCCGTCGGTTTGCTGCGGCGCAAACCATGGGATGCCGAACGTGCCGGGGAAGACACCCGAGGGGTTGGCTACGGTTGGAGCGCCCACAAACGAAGGTTGCGTTCCTCCCGCCCCTCCCAGCCGGCCACCATCGATCATCGTATTGCCGAGCAACCAGTCGAACCCGAGCGCCTTGGTGTCATCCTGTCCGATTTCGACAAACTTCGCCTCGACCATGATCAGGTCCGGCGTCTGGTTCAGCACATGAATAGCCGCCTCGATGATGTCCAGGTCCTGCATCGTGGCACGGACCATGAGCAAGCCCAAACGGTCGTTGAAAAACACCGACTTGCCCTGAGGCCCCTGGAAGGCCCCGCCGAAGGCGCCGCCGCCGGCGATCCCGCCGGCCAGGACGTTGCTCCCGCCCAGGTTTACGCCTGCGGCGGTGAAGTAGGCCCGCACCAAATCATTGTAGTAAGATGTAACATTAGTACGCGTAATGCCAGACAGCGCCCCGCCGCCAAAGCCGCCACCACCACCCAAACCACCGCCGC
>Ga0233425_10000556_pt1 | contig 95401 bp, 89 predicted proteins | sample Watercolumn_Towu_2_FD_181712 | JGI IMG/M metagenome (GOLD analysis project Ga0233425, IMG submission 181712) | Freshwater microbial communities from Lake Towuti, South Sulawesi, Indonesia - Watercolumn_Towuti2014_140_MG | ecosystem: Environmental > Aquatic > Freshwater > Lake | place...
AGATTAGCGATGAGTGGCTGACCGGCAGAACGTATATCAGTTTTCAAGGTTCAAAGTAGTTGGTTTTTTCTTCAAAGGAAGCACTTGATCTTGCTCTTGAATTTACAGAAAAATACTTGCACAATCGTGCTTTCCGCAGTATGTCGGTAAAAGTGAACTCATACAATTTCGAAAGAGTAGCAACGTTTCCCAATGTTTGGTTTGCATACGGCTTGTTTTTATCTTGCGAAGGAATAAAAGTCTCAAATCCTTTTAAGTTTCCAATTTCAACAACCAGACCTTGGAAGAAATAATGGGAATATTCCCTTTCCTTATCCGGCACCCTTTCATCTGAAAAGAGTCGAAGCACAATCTCTTTCTTAGAAGTTAACGCCCAAAGGCCAGGGCGAATTTTAAAAAATTCCTCATGCGTTTGCACAATACGCCTTATGCTGGCAAAAGGAGTTTTTGTTTTCCATATGCAACCTGGGATTTTGGGCACAGCCTGATACAACTGACCGAGTGTGGCATAGCCGCCGATTTGTTGCATTGCCAGAATGACTGCTTCATGTTGTTTCATAGTTCAGCCTCCATATGCTCACAACACTGATTGGTTATTTTTGCCCCACTTCTCCAATGGGGCAAAATCCGTGCTCTTCCGCGTAATTTACGCCTAGAAGAATCTATACCCAAACTCTATCATAATCTGCGCCTCGCCGGATGGTGAACCATCCGGCTGAGAAACGAAGCCGGGTAAACCCGGCTTGGCAGGGGCAAGTCGGCTTTTCGCCGACTCCGCATCTCAGCCAGTGGGTTCACCCACCGGCTTCTCGTGCAGGAGAACATCCACGAAAGTTTCCCGCTCCTCTTCGGACATCTTGTCCCAATTCTTACCGCGCTCGGCGCACAGGAAGCGCAACCTATCTTCGCCTTGCGCCAGCGTCATTTCCCACCAAATGTCGGAATCGGAACTCAGCGCGCTGAACAAGGCCTGTTTCTTCTCCGGTGGGAGTTGCCGGACGAGGCTGATTACCTGTTGATCGGTTAAAGTCAGCGTGACCAGAAGACACCTCTAAAGAAAATACACATCAATCTCAATACCCCAACTCCTTCATAATCTCCGCCTCGCCGCGTTTGCCGGAGACGCCGAAGAGCTCCTTCCAGAAATCGGCGTCATAGCGCCGCGAGCGCACCGGCAGCGGCATCGGCACACCCCAACCCAAGAGCAGCACCTCCTCCTTGGGCTGGAGGCGTGCCAACATGCCACGCAGCGAGTCGCGCCCCGAAAGCCCCGAAAGCACGGCGTGGATGTCGTCCTCGTCGCCCAGCCAGCCGGAGATGCGCGTCCCCAGTTGGGACATGACCTCGTCGTAGATTTGGGACGGGCGCTGGTCAATGATCAGCAGGGTGACGTAGTATTTACGCATCTCGCGGGCAATAGCGCTGAAGGTGGTCTGGGCGGCCATGGCGGGGTTCAAGAGCTTGTGCGCCTCCTCCAGCACGATAACCAGTTGAGGCGGCTCGTTCTTGCCAGAACTGCGGAAGGCATTGGTCTTGCGCTCCCAGGCGTCACGGATCTTGCGGGTCAGCAGGTTGGAAACGAAGAGGTAATCCAGGTCGCTTTCGAACTGGCCGAAGGAAAGAATGACGTGCTTGCCGCTTTCCAGCGAGTTGATGACCTGCCCGAGCGCGTCCGAAGCGGGCTTCTCGACGATATAGGGCTTGTCGAACAGGCGGCGCAGCTTGTCGTGCAGCCCCTCGGCGGCCATCGTGTTGACGCCATTGGCATAGGCCCAGGCCGCGACGCTATCGGGGTGCGGCACTTTCTTGAGCTTGCCACGGTCGTCCTCGATCTCGACCTCTTCGCGGTTCATGCCCTTGAAGCGCACGAACCAGTCGCGGCCGAAGGAGGTGAGCAGGGCGTGGAGCGTGGCAGGCGTGGTCTCGCGCAGGTTCAGCTCGCCGGTGAGCAGCTCGATATCCGCAGGCGTGATGTCGGACATGGCGATTTCGAGGTTGAAATCGGGCGTGTTGTCTCGGATCATGGCCTTCTGCCCCAGCCCGACCACGCGCACGCGGCTGGCGAACTTGCTCTTCAACCCAATGACGCGCAGCCCGGTGTCCGAAGCGGTGTCGTCGAAGCCGTACTCGTTGTGCATATCGAAGACCAGCACCGAGGCTTTGCCATGGTGCATCAGCCCGGCCAGGACGATGCGCGCCAGGAACGACTTGCCCGTGCCAGTGGCGCCGAAGACGCCCGCCGAGCGCTGGACGAATTTATCCAGGTTGATGCAAACGGGATGCCCCTGCTCGCGGGTGTGGCCGATGACGAAGTTGCCCTTCTCGGACGGGTCGCCGAAGATCTCGGCGATGTCGCCGGCAGAGGCCATCTGCACCGGGGCGTGGTGCGGCGGGACGGTCTTGACCGGCACCGGGCGAGGCGGTTTTTCAGCATGTTCTTGCATCCAGGCGGCGTAGTCCGGCGAACCCGGGTCCGGGCCGCGTTCGAGCATCAGCGCGGGCAGGATTTCCAGGTTGGTGTAGAGCGTCTGGCCATGAAGGGCTTGCGCGATGGCCGCGGGGAGACGAGTCTCGGTCTGCTCGTCAGCGAAGCGCGGGTCGGTGGAACCGAGCTGCAAGTCGGTGACCAGGCCATAGAACTGCCACTCGCCGCTGGGGATGACGACGAAGGCGCCTTCCTGGACTTCCTGGGAAGGGACGGTGAGACGGGCGCGGAAACTTTCTTTCAGTCCGCCGCCAACAATGTAGCCGATAGGATTCGAGTTATTTTTCATTTTTACACCACAAAGACCTATTTTTCACCACAAAGGACACGAAGGAGCACGAAGGTTTTTTCTTTTTTTCACCACGAAGGGCACAAAGGAGCACGAAGGTTTATTTCATTTTTTCACCACAAAGGACTCGAAGGAGCACAAAGGTTTTTAATTTTTGTCTCGCGCAACATGGTGACTCAATTCACCATGCGTTTGATGCCATCTTTGAGATGGGCGACGTTGAAATTGATCAGGTAGCCGAGGCGCAAACCGGTGACTTTGAGATAAGTGAGAAGCTGCGCCTCGTAAAGGGGGATCATCGTTTCGACCGACTTGAGTTCAACAATGACCATTTTCCCGGCAAGTAGATCCAAGCGCAGTCCGGTTTCTATTTGAACACCTTCGAAAGTGATCGGCAGAACTACCTGTGTTTCGACAAGCACTTGTTGTTGACAAAGCTTATACGCCAAGCAGGCTTCATAAGCAGATTCTAACAGACCTGGACCGAGCGCGGTGTGAACAGCATAAGCTGCATCCAGCACCTTCTTTCCAACTGATTCCATTTCAGCCGGGATGGGTGCGAATCGCCGCTGAACTACTTTATCCATATCTTTCTCCTCCTTTGTGACACTTTGTGTCCTTTGTGGTTAGAAAATCCGTATGATCTGTAAAGCCTGCTGGATATCTTCAGCTATCATCCTTCTCTTGCTCTTCTCCACGAAGAACGCCGGGCCGGCCTGGACATAGGACGGGAAGGTGCGCCCGCCGCGGAAGGTGAACTCGCCACCGCGAATTTTATAGGTTGAACCAGCAGGGATCACGCGCCGCTCGCCGTTGCGTTTGGCGATGCTGTTCACCGCCTTGATCGCCACGTCGCCCATCAGCAGGTAGACTTTGACGTTCGGGAACAAGGCGATCTCTTGTTCGAGCAGGTGCGAGCAATGCTCGATGGTCGCGGCGACAATGCCTGGAGCGGTCTTGCCGCATTTGACCGCAGTCGTCAGGTAGACGCCAAGATTGAGAATATCTTGCACAGACGCCACCTTCGCGCCGGCATCCTGGAAGGCCAGCAGGGTGGTGCGGGCAAAGAGCGCATTTGCTCCGGCATAGTAGCCATCGGCGAGATTCTCAGGTGCGGCCTCGGAGATAAGCAGGATGGAGACGCGGGATGGGTCAATGTCAACGGATGGAACAAGGTAACTTTCCCGGCGCGTGTCAAGACAGGGGAAGGTTACGCATTTTACACGATCACTGGTTTTCATGGCTCACCCTTTCTCAAAAATCATACCAAGTACATTTGATTCTCAAGCTTTACCGATTGAACCAGCCTGCTTACGCTGTCGTTTATGGGAGGCGCGCACATTGGCTTCGAACCTTTGCCCAACGGCCTGCCAGGCATCGAAGGGCGCCGGCAGGGTCGTGTGGAGGGCATCTTCTTCTGTACCGCCCGCCTGAATGACCCGCTGAACCATGGCTTCCAAGGCGCGGATGTACTCTGCTTCGAGGGTGAGAGCGGCTTTGCCTCCAAGCGGGCCGTGACCGGGTATGAATGTCTTGACTTTCCACGTAGCCAGGTGTTCCAGCAGCGCGATCCATTCGGCGGGGAAACCATACGGAAGGAACGGCTGCGACTGGAAGAAACCGATATCGCCGATGAAAACAAGCCGGTCCTGGGGCAGGTAAAGGATCGCGTCGCTCAGGGTATGTCCCTTGCCGGCAGAGATCAACTCCGCCGTACGCTTCCCCCCATGGAAAACGATCTTGCCATCGAATGTCTGGTCCGGGAGGGTCGGCTCATGGGTAGGCAGCGCCCGCAAGGTATGGCGTTGGCGAGCCGCGGAGAGTTGAAGGATTCGCTGCTTGTTTGCGTCCTTTTCGGCTGCCAACTGCTCTTCAAGCTTTTGCAGATCCTTTTCGATCCTGGAGGGATCCTGCCTGTCTTTGGTCATTTCCTTGGCGATCGGCGCCATCTGCTTGCGCGTGTCAGGCGTGGCTAGGATCGTGCTGTCCGCGAACACCTGTAAACCGCCCCAGTGGTCAGGGTGGAAATGGCTGATGATGACAACCGCCGGATCGCGTCCGGTCAGCAGGCGGGAGGCTTTCCGCAAATCTTCGGCGGCCTGTGGATTCTCAAAGGCATCGAAAACCAGCGTAAGGTCACCCAGGTCAATCAAGCCGGCGTTGGAGAAAGCAGCGCCGCCCTCCGTGGCGATGGCAGCGTATACGCCATCAGCCAGCGTGTGAAGGGTGAAATGTTCAGATTCGATCTGGTTTTCAATCTTTGTGTGAGGCACGGAAAGCCTCCTGAATCCGCAAGGTTGCCAAATCAAGGTATTTTTTATCAATCTCGTACCCAATATAATGCCGGTTTGACTTCAGCGCGGCAATCGCCGTTTGCCCACTACCCATGAATGGATCCAACACGACTTCTTTTTCGAACGTATAAAGCTGGATCAACCGTCTTGGCAGCTCGACGGGGAAGGGGGCGGGATGCCCCACCTTGCGCGCCGGTTCGGCAGCGAAGCTCCAGACGGATTTGTTGTATTCGAGGAACTCGTCGCGGGTGATGGTGCTGAGGCGCTTGGTTGGATTTTGGCGCTTGAAGGTATCCTTACAAAAGACCAGGATGTACTCGTGCACGTCGCGCAGGGTGGGGTTGGCTGGCGACTTCCAACTGCCCCACGCCGTGGAGGGAGAGGCGCTGGCGGCTTTGTTCCAGATGATCTCACCGCGCATGAGGAAGCCAAGAGCCAGTAAATCGGTAATAAGGAATGAGTGCAAAGGGAGATAAGGTTTTCTTCCCAGATTGGCAATGTTGATGGCGGCGCGCCCGCCAGGGACAAGGACGCGGTAGGTTTCCTTCCAGACACGCTGTAAAAATGACAGGTATTCCTCCAGCGACAGGTCCTCATCGTAATCCTTGCCTACGTTGTAGGGAGGCGAGGTGACCATGAGATGGACAGAGCAATCCGGCAGCTCGGTCATCGCCTCGGCGGAGTGGCAGAAGATGCGGTCCAAATTCTCTAAAGGAATAGAATTCTCAACATAAGCTGCGTCCTGTTCCTGCAACTGACCAGCATAGAGTTTGCTCGCGTAAAAAGGCGATGAGTCATGACCGACTCGTCCGGGGGAGCCAAAAGAGGAGGTTTTAGTAGTTTTACGTTTTGTCATTTTGACTTCGACGACTCTGTCGTCGGTCCGAAGTCTGGAGACTTCGGACTCCGATCAAACCACCTCGCCCAGCGCGCCAAGCACGGACATCAGCGTTGGGTAATCATCGCGCAGCAGGGTGATCAGCTCGCGGGTGGCCTGCTCGACCCACTGCTCGTTTTTCGTTCTACGCTTCACATCCAGGATGTGGGCGGCCAGCACCTCACCAATGGGGATATCCTTGGCCTGCAAGATGTGCCGGAAGTAGCCAAACCGCCCGGCGCTGGTAAACTTTTTCAGCTCGGCATCCGAGCAGAGGTAGATGACATCCAAGCTCAAGGGGGGACGCGGCGGCAGCAGGTGGAAGATCTTGCCTCCTTGCTGATAACCGACTGCCAGCACCGACATCTCCACCGGCACGATGCGCCGCTCGCGGTTGTCGCGGATCACCTCCGCGCTAATATTCTCCGCCGTGACCAGTTGCCGAACCAGCCCGTCATCCTCGATGTGGATGTCGCTGATCAGGCCATAGACGCTGTAATCGTTCTCCAGCGGCGCGCAGACGAGGGCACCTAGGGCGGGCGCTTCCAGTTGCGAGACCGAGCAGCCGGCAACAAAGCCAGAGACGCCGGAGCGCAAGAGGTGACCGATTTGAATTGCAGACATAAATCCTCCGAGGGTAGGGGTTGTCCCTAAAGTCATGCTGAGCGCAGCGAAGCATCTCCCTGCGCATGAGGAGACCCTTCGCTACGCTCAGGGTGACAGGTATTTTTCGTACCCATTTGGATGCGAGCAGTGCCAATCCCAGGCCGAGGCGACGATCTCCGCCAGGCCGGGATGCTGCGGCTGCCAGCCCAGCTCGCGGCGGATGTGCGCGGACGAGGCTACCAGGCGCGGGGCGTCGCCGGGGCGAGGCGGCGACTCGATGACCGGGATCGGGTGTCCAGTCACATTGCGCGCCGCGGCAATCACCTCCCGCACCGAGTACCCACTCCCGTTGCCGAGATTGTAGACCAGCTTATCTTTCTCGTCCAGCGCCTCCAGCGCCAGCAGGTGCGCCGTCACCAGGTCGGCAATGTGGATGTAGTCGCGGATGCAGGTGCCATCCGGAGTGGGGTAGTCCGTGCCGTAGATGTGAGCCGCCTGCGACTGGCCGAGCGCGACGCGCAAGACCAGTGGGATGAGGTGCGATTCGGGCTGGTGCGCCTCGCCACGACCGGGCAGCGCCCCGGCGGCGTTGAAATAGCGCAGCGCGGCATAGTGCAGGCCGTGGATGCGGCGATACCACTCCAACGCTTGCTCAATCGCCAGCTTGGTGAAACCGTAGGCGTTGACGGGAGCGAGCGGCGAAACCTCGCTCAACGGCTCATCGCTGGAGGCATAGACCGCCGCAGTGGAGGAAAGCACGAAGCGTCCCACACCGGCCTGCCGCGCCGCCTCGAGCAAATGCAACGAATTGACCAGATTGTTCTGGAAAAATTTGCCGGGCGCTCTCATGCTCTCGCCCGCCTCGATGAAGGCGGCAAAGTGCATGATGGCATCGTACTTTTCGGCAGACAAGGCCGCAGACAAGGCCGCATCGTCACCCAGGTCGGCATGGATGAAGCGCGCCCCTTCGGGAAGCGCGGCGCGGTAGCCGGTCACGAGCGAATCGTACACCGTGACGGCATACCCGGCAGCAAGCAACGCTTCGGCTGTCGCAGAGCCGATGTAGCCTGCCCCTCCGGTGACAAAGATATTCATAAGATTCTCCATTTGAACCGCGAAGATGCGAAGACCGCGAAGTTTTATCAGCTTTCACGAAGGTTTTTCTTCGCGCTCTTCGTTCCTTCGCGGTTAATTACACTTGAGGTCTGCGCGTGTGCCAATCGGTGACTTGCTGGTAGGCGTGGGCGAGGCCTAGAAGCGTATCCTCCCGGAAGTGTTTGCCCATCAACTGCATCCCTATTGGCAGCCCGGAGGCATCGAAACCGACCGGGAAAGCCAGGCCCGGCACGCCCGCCAAGTTCGCCGGCAGTGTGAAAATATCTTCCAGGTACATCGCCAGCGGATCGTCGCCGTGGGCGCCGATGGGAAAGGCCACCGTCGGGGCGACCGGCGCAGCGATCGCGTCCACCTGGGCAAAGACCTGCTCGAAGTCTCTCCTGATAAGCGTACGCGCCTTCTGCGCCTGACCGTAATAGGCGTCGTAGTAACCTGCCGAGAGGGCGTAGGTACCGAGCATGATACGCCGCACCACCTCCGCGCCAAAGCGGCTACCACGCGTATGGTAATAGACCTCCCACATGCGCTCGACCGCGAGGCGCGGCCCGTAGCGAATGCCGTCATAGCGTGCCAGGTTGGCCGAGGCTTCTGCTGGGGCGATGATATAGTAGACCGGCAAGGCGTAATCGGTGTGCGGCAGGCTGACCTCGTGGACTTCCGCGCCGAGACTTTCGAGGGCGCGAATAGCCTGCCGGACGCCCGCCTCGACCTCGGCTTGCATCCCACTCACGAAATACTGGCGCGGGACGCCGATCTTCAAACCCTGGAGGGATGGGGCTTGAAAATCAATTGCTGGAACCGGCGCGTCCGCCGTGGTGGCGTCGAGCGGATCGCTCCCGGCCATGACCTGGAACAAGATCGCGGCGTCCTCGGCGCTGCGCGCCAGCACACCGACGCAATCGAGGGAGGAGCCGTAGGCGACCAGCCCGTAACGCGAGACGCGCCCGTAAGTGGGCTTGAGGCCGGTCAGGCCGCAAAAGGAGGCCGGCTGGCGGACGCTTCCACCCGTATCCGTGCCGAGCGCTCCCGGGACTAGCCGCGCTGCTACTGCCGCGGCGCTCCCGCCTGAAGAACCGCCTGGCACGCGCGAAGTATCCCAAGGGTTGTGGGTCACGCCATAGGCTGAATTCTCAGTCGAAGAACCCATGGCAAATTCATCGGTGTTGGTCTTGCCGATGACGATCGCACCAGCTTCTTGCAGGCGCCTCACCGCCGTTGCCGTGAAGGGCGGGACGAAGCCTTCCAGGATCTTCGAGCCGGCGGTGCAGGGCATGCCTGCGACAGTCAGCACATCTTTGATCGCGAGGGGAATGCCGAGGAGGGTGGAGGGGGGAGCGTGGAGGGTGGAGAAGCGCAGCGCGGCAAGATCGCGGTCGGCGGCCTCGGATTGTTTTAGGGCGGACTCGGTAGCAAGGTGCAGGAACGCGTGCAGGGACGGCTCAAGCTTTTCAATGCGCTCAAGGCAGGCGCGGGTCAACTCGCGGCTGGAGATTTCGCCGCGACGGAGGGCATCGGTGGATTGCAAGAGGGTAAGGTCGGTCAGTTCCATCGGTATGGGGAGAATAGAGTTACACGTTACACGTTACACGTTACATTTTATACGCCAATCGTCACTCATCACTCGTCACTCGCCACTCGTCACTCGCCACTCGCCACTCGTCACTCGCCACTCGCCACTCGCCACTCGTCACTCGTCACTTGTCAGGTAACTCGAAAACAGGCGGTATCTTGAACTGTCCCTCTTCCACTTCCGAGGCGTTCGCAAGCAGGGAGGCGTGCTCCAAGCCAAGACGCGGCTCGTCGAGGCGCAGATGGCCTTGCGCGGGCAGCCCGGCGGTCATCGGTGGGATATCCGCCGTATCCAGTTCTTGCAGCTTGGCAATGTAATCGAGGATGGCCGAAAGCTGCTGGCGGTAGCGGTTCTTCTGCTCGGGGCTCAATTCCAGCCGGGCGAGGGAGGCAATGTGTTCAACTTCTTCGAGGGAAAGGGACATGGGTCGAATTATAAATTGGTTTAGAAGGGTTTAACGCCATCCGGCACGGGGCAGACATACGGTGTGGCTTTGATTTTCTGCTCGAACTCTGCGCGGGCGCGGCGCAGCCGCTCCGGTTTCGCCATGAACTCCTGGGCGGCGAGCGCCTGCACCTTGGCGGCAAAGAGCATGCCTTTATGCCCGATGCTCATGCCGGATTGCGCCGCCTCCTGCCAGGAATGACCGGGCGTCCGCAGGGCGTGACAGGCGGTCTCGATCTGCCCGGTGGGCGTGACCCAGCTCACATCGCCGACGTCGGTGGAGCCGGGCAGGACATAATCCGTCTGGACGTTGGGCATGATGTCGGGCAACAGCACGGCGTCGGGTGGGATCAGCGCGCGGGCCTCTTTGCCGAAGATTTTCGCCAGCATCCCGGCGATGTCCGCATCCGGACAGGTTTCTGAGATCTGGCGGGCGAACTCGGCCTCCTCCTGGCTATATTGCGGCGCGCCGACCGCGAGCATTTTTTCATAGAGCACGTCGGTGATCGCCTCGTTGAGCAGCAGGTTCGACATGCCGCGCTGGAAAATGACCTCAACCTCCGTGCCGGTCATCAGCGCCGCGCCTTTGGCGATATCCAGCAGGCGCGGGTAGATCTCGTTGACCTGCTGGAGCAGCGGGGCGCGCAGGATGTACTGCGATTCGGCCAGCGGGGGTACCACGTTGGCCGCCGAGCCGCCGCCGTTGGTGATAATATAGTGGAGGCGGGCTTCGGGGATGAGATGTTCGCGCAGGTAGTTGGCGCCGACGTTCATCAGCTCCACGGCATCCAGCGCGCTGCGCCCGTTGTGCGGGTCGTAAGCCGCGTGCGCTGCCCTGCCGTGGAAGCGGAAGTTGACCTTGATGTTGGCCAACGCATTGGCGCCGACGATGCCGTTGTAGATATCCGGGTGCCAGGTCAGGCTGAGATCCACGTCGTTGAACGCGCCGGCCTTGACCATGAAGGTCTTGGCCGCGCCGTTCTCCTCGGCCGGGCAGCCATAGTAGCGGATCGTCCCCTTGACCTCGCCAGCCTGGATGGCCTGCTGGACGGCCAGCGCAGCGGCCAGTCCCGCCACGCCAAGCAGGTTGTGACCGCAGCCATGCCCGTTGCCATTCTCGACGAGTGGCTTTTGGAAAGGGACCTTGTCATTGCTCAGTCCGGGCAGCGCATCGTATTCGCCGAGGATGGCGATGACGGGGTGTCCCTGCCCGAAACTGGCGATGAACGCCGTGGGGATGCCTGCGATGCCGTGCTGGAGCTGGAAACCGGCCTTTTCGAGGGCGGCAGATAACAAGTCCGCTGAACGCTGCTCTTTGAAGCCAAGCTCGGCAAATTCCCACACCTGGTCGCTCAAAGCGGTAAAGTCGTGTTTGTGGTTTTCGATCCATGCTGCGAGGTCCATGATGATTCTCCTGAGATGATATGCCCCCAGTATACGCCATTTCCCAATTAAAAACCCAAACCCCGCTGAGGACCGGCCCAGATCCTTACGGGGTTTGTGTGAGGAGAATGCAATTCCTATTATAGCCACGAAGATGAAAAGAACCTGAAGGGAAGGTAAGAAGATGATTAGAGAAACATGGCACAGGTCTGATAGGTCTGCCAGGTCTGATAGGTCTGCCAGGTCTGAAAGGTCTCACACGCGCTGTAATCAACCATGACGCTAGCGTGGATAGAAAATTCTAAAAGCAAGTCTTTCGCGAAGACATGTCAGGTTTTAGGACCCAACACATCGTCGATCTGCGCGCGCGTTACCGGTCCCTCACGCAAGATGGCCGGTTCGGCGCCGAGACAATTGACCACGGTGGAAGGCACACCGCCCGGCGTCCGCCCGCCGTCGATGATCAGCGCGATGCGCCCGCCGAGTTGCGCCAGCACCTCCTGCGCGGTGGACGGGCTGGGCTGACCGGAAATGTTGGCCGAGGTGACCGCCATTGGGCCGGCTGCGCGTAGCAGGGCGCGGGCTACAGGATGATCCGGGACGCGCACCCCTACCGTCGGTGCCGCAGAGACGGCTTCGGACAGGGATGAGTGTTTGGGTACGACCAGCGTCAGCGGCCCGGGCCAGAAGCGGGCGGCCAGCTTCTCCGCCATTTCGGGAACTGCCGCGGTCACCTTCGCCAGATCCCCCGGGTCACCGACCAGGATCGGGATGGCTTTCTCTACCGGGCGATCCTTGGCGGCGTAGATGCTCTCCACCGCCGTCGCGTCAAAGGCCAACGCGCCTACGCCGTAGACCGTGTCGGTGGGAAAGGCGACCAGTCCGCCAGAACGCAGGATTTCGATGGCGCGCAGAATAGCAGATTTAGACTGCGCGGGGAGGATTTCTGTTTTCATCCTGCCAATTCGATCGTCATCTCTTTCAAGTTGATGATTGCACCAACAGCGCGAAGAAAATCCATTCCCAAGATGCCGTTGATCTCAAAACCGTAATCCATCCCGCCAATTTCGACCTCAAAATCGGCTATCGTATGCTCGCCGACTTGCAGATAATCCGCCCTGCGAGAAAAAACCGCTTCGCTGCCCCCAATGCCGCCGATGCTGTACAGAACATCTTCGGGAGAAGGGACAATTTTGATCCCGGCGACCACATCGGCTGACAATATGGTACTGGCAGAGCCTGTATCCACAAGAACTTGCGCTATCTCTATTGCCATGCCTTTGTAAGAAACAATAATTGCCGTAAACGGGAGGTTATATTTCAACGATAGCCGCGTCACCCCTCCGAATCCCCGACCATAACCGTGCGCGAATATCCAACTCCTCCCGCCGGGTATGCACGAAATAGAACTCGCGATCTGGGTAGAGTTGATGTATGCGACGATAACTTTGCATTGCAACAGAGCCATCAGGACAGCGTTCGATGACAGCGATTTTATCCAAACATCGGCGGCTATCTCCTGTGGTATGCGCTTGCAAGGCTTCGATGATCAGCCATTGATCGGGGTAGGCTTGACGGATTTCATTCCATTGCATTCCAGCCTCCTTCGAATAGGATGATTATAACATTGACCTGTTCCTTCAGAGGGCTATCTCCACCAGCCGGTCATGACCGGATAGATCTTTTTGCAGGCCGATCTTCGCTAGAGGAAAAGCTTGATGAGCCAATGAGTATACTTCTTCACCCTGCGAGGCTTCGATTTCCAGCAACATCAATCCGTCCGGGGCTAGATAGCACGGTGCATCGGCCAACAGGCGGCGGATGAGCGCCAACCCGTCCGCGCCGCCATCCAGGGCTATGGTCGGCTCGCGGCCATAGATGGGCAAGCGATGTAATTTGGCGGTGGGGATGTAGGGGAGGTTGGCAGTGATAAAGGGGAAGGAATTAGGGGGTTGGAAAGGATGAAAAAGGTCGGCTTCGAGGAAGGTGACGCGCTCGGCAACGGCATGTTTTACGGCGTTGCGGCGCGCCACTGCCAGCGCGGCGGGAGAAATATCGGTTGCGATCACTTCCAAGCCCGGCGCATGAACCGCCAACGCAATGGCGATGCAACCACAGCCGGCGCCAATGTCCAATACTTTCACTTCACACGTCCCCATTACTCCCGACTCACGACTCACGACTCCTGACTCTCTCAGCCACGCCAACGCCCGCTCCACCAACAACTCCGTCTCCGGCCGCGGGATCAGCACCTCCGGCGTCACCTCGAACTCAAGGCCGAAGAACTCCCATTTTCCCAACACGTAAGGTAGCGGCACGCCACCTTCCAAACGCCGCACAGCCCGCTCCAGGTCTCCTTCCTGCACTGGGGTAAGCCCCACTTCGGGGTGCGCCAATACCCACGAGCGCGTTTTCCCCAACACGTGCGCCAACAACACCTGCGCATCTAAATCAGGTGTATCACTAAATGTCCCCAAACGCGTCGAGAGAGCTAAGAGGAGATCTCCGATTGTAATTTTTCTTGCACCCACAAATTCAACAGGGTTTCGGGTGAAACACCGCGCCGCTGGGCAATGGAGTGCAGCCGCGCCGAAAGGTTGGTATCCAAGGAATAATACATGACTTCCGATCTGATATCGAACTCGGCATCCACAGCATAGGTTTGATCCCAATAATCGGCAATCTCGTGTGAATCCCAATATTCCCCTATTTCCTTATAGGATTGTGCTTTCGAAAGAGAAGTCTTACCTTTGCTCATATTTTTCGACAATGTCTTCGAGCCAGATGATGCCGGTTATTTCTAAAGGATTTCTCCAACGCCAAAGAAAGCAGAATAATCTCTTTCCCAATTATACAACGGAACATTCCTGCTCCCGAATGCGTCTTTTCCATAACTCACTCCTACTCCCCTGTTCTTCCCTGCCCCTCCGCCTCCGTCCTATCCGTTTATCCGCTCACCATCCGCTGACCATCTCCCTCCACCCTGCTCGCTCCTCGCTTCACGCTCCACGCCTCATCCCCAACTACCTGAGGTCCCCATGAAAACTAAACTCCTCCTTCTCATCCTCATCTTTCTCCTCTTATCTTTCATCTTCCCGGTAATCCCCGCCCGCGCCGATGGCATCATCATCTGCGACCCGGGGCCGTGTCCCGGGCCGTTCCCGCTGGCGCCGCTGGCCGTCAAGTACCATCACGTGACGGTCACCATCCGCGACCAGGTGGCGACCACACACGTGGACCAGGTCTTTTATAACCCCAGCGATGTCCAAGTGGAAGGCACTTATATCTTCCCGATCCCGGCTGAGGCGGCGGTGGATAACTTCACGCTGTGGATTGATGGCAAGCCGGTGCAAGGCCAGGTGATGGATGCCGGCCAGGCGCGCCAAACCTACGAGGATATTGTCCGCCAGATCAAGGACCCCGCGCTGTTGGAATATGCCGGGCGCGGCGCGGTGCAGGCGCATATTTTCCCCATCCCGCCGCGCGGCGAGCGCCGCATCGAGCTGGAATACAGCCAGGTGCTGACCGCCGAGAACGGCCTGGTGCGCTATATCTACCCCCTGAACACCGAGAAGTTCTCATCCCAGCCGCTGGAGAGCGTGAGCGTCAGCGTGGACATCCGTTCGACAGGCGCATCGATCCGCGCCGTCTACTCGCCCACGCACGAGATCGGCGTCAAACACGACGGCGACCGCCACGTGACCGCCGGATACGAAGCCTCGAACGTGACGCCTAATACCGATTTCGCCCTCTACTACTCTCTGGGCGAGACGGAGGCCTTCCACCTGCTTACCTTCCGCGACCCCGGCGACCCGACCGACCCGAACGGCTTCTTCCTGCTCCTGCTCGCTCCCCGCCCGGATGTCGCAGCCGGCGCTGTTGCGAAAGACGTGATCCTCGTCCTTGACCACTCCGGCAGCATGGACGGCGAGAAATTCCAGCAGGCGCAAGCCGCGGCGCGCTACATCTTGCAGCACCTCAACGCCAACGACCGTTTCAACATCGTTGCTTTCAGCACCAGCGTGGACATGTATGCCCGCAGCCTGCGTCCAGCGGATGAAGCGAACGAAGCCCGCGCCTGGTTGGATGGGCTAAACGCGGCGGGCAGCACCGACATCAACCGCGCCCTGTTGGAAGCCGCAGCGATGAGCGATAGAGAGCATCCGCTCTACCTCATCTTCCTGACCGACGGCCTGCCCACCGAAGGCGAGACCGACAGCCAGCGTATCTTGAACAACTTTGCCGCCTCCGCGCCGGATAACGTGCGCCTGTTCGCCTTTGGCGTAGGCTATGATGTGGACACCTTCCTGCTCGACTCGCTGACGCAGGGGCACCATGGCACGAGCACCTACGTCCAACCCGGAGAGCAGTTGGATGAGATCCTTTCCGCCTTCTATGCCAAGATCAGCACGCCGGTGTTGACCGACCTGGCGCTGGATTTCGACGGTCTCTCGACTTATGACATCTACCCCTCGCCACTGCCCGACCTCTTCGCCGGTTCGCAGATCGTGGTCGTTGGCCGCTATCGCGAGGGTGGCCGCGCCGATGTGACCCTGACCGGTTTCGTCAATGGCCAGAAACAAACCTTCCATTACACCAACCAATCCTTCGATCAAAGATCGAAGATCAAGGATGTACAATCCGCAATCCCGCGTCTGTGGGCTACGCGCAAGATCGGCTTCCTGCTCAATAAAATCCGCCTGGATGGCCCCGCACAGGAGACGATTGACCAGATCGTCAAACTGTCCATCCGCTATGGCATTGTCACGCCCTATACATCATACTTGGTTACCGAATCCATGCCGCTGGGGGCAGCCGAACAGCAGCGCATTGCAGACGAGCAATACGCCCAACTGGCAACCGCGACGGCCGCGCCAGTTTACGGTGCACCCGCCGTGCAAGCGGCTGCCACTCAAAGCAAGCTGGCCGGCGCCGACTCAGTTTCCGCGCCTTCCGCCGAGGCAGCCGACATGGTGAGGATCGTCGGCGCGCAGACATTCGTGTTGAGCGAAGGCGTCTGGGTGGATACCGCTTTCGACCCGGATACAATGCAGACCACGAAGGTGGCCTTCCTCTCGGATGACTACTTCGCCCTGGCCAATTCCCGTCCAGAACTGGCGGCTGCCTTCGCTCTCGGCACGCGTGTGATTGCCCTCTCGGAAGGCACAGCCTACGAGGTGGTGGATAGCGGCGAGGCTACCGGCCCCATCCAGGTCCCGCCCACACTCACACCCGAATCCCCGACCACACCGCCAGCCTCGCCGACGCCCGGATCGTCCACTCCCTGCGCCTCGGCTTTCTTGGTTCTGCTGCCCATTGGGTTGATCGTGCTTCGCAAACGAATAAAGTAAACGCTCACCTCCCTAGAAGGCAACTGCGCGACGCGCCCTCATCCGGCACGTCGCGCATTGCTTTCGCAATACTGACATTACATCATAAAGTCGCGTAACTTGCTTTCGTGAGCATGGCTAGCGGACACCTGCACCGAACCGCAGGTGCGGTGTGTGAAAGCGGACACATGCACCCACCATAGGCGCGGTGTAAACGGATATTACGCCCGAGATCCGCTTATCCGTTTTCTATCCGTTGGTCATTTTCTTGGACGCAAACCGCCAACCTTGCGCTTAAATTCGAAGAAGTTTCGGATAATTCGCCCAATTCGATGCGATAAAAAGCTCAATCCTCTTCCCCCAACGTTGCCAACCGCTCAGCTTCGTCCCGAGTGGAGAGCTCCTCGATGAATTGGTCAATGTTCCCTTCCATCACCGAGGCCAGGTTGAATATCGACAAGCCAATGCGATGGTCGGTAATGCGCGATTGGGGATAATTATACGTGCGGATCTTCTCCGAGCGCTCGCCCGACCCCACCTGAGAGCGGCGATCCTCCACCCGCTCGGCGCGGCGCTTCTCCTCTTCGATCTCGTACAGCCGGGCGCGCAGGATGGACATGGCGCGCAGCCGGTTCTGCAACTGCGAACGCTCGTCCTGACAGGCTACCACCATGCCAGTCGGCAGGTGAGTGATGCGGATGGCGGTGGCGTTCTTTTGCACGTTCTGCCCGCCCGCCCCCGACGAGCGGAAAACATCCACTTTGAGATCGGATTCGGGGATCTGGATATCCACTTCCTCGACTTCGGCCAGCACCGCCACAGTGGCTGTGGAAGTATGGATGCGCCCTTGCGCCTCCGTCACCGGTACGCGCTGGACGCGGTGCACGCCCGACTCGAATTTGAGCTTCGAAAAGGCTCCCCTGCCCTTGACCAGGAAGATGATCTCCTTGAAGCCACCAATGCCGATGTCAGACTGCGACATGATCTCCACCTTCCAACCCTGGCGCTCGGCATAGCGCGTGTACATGCGAAAGAGGTCCGCAGCGAAGATGGCCGCCTCATCTCCGCCCGCGCCAGCGCGGATTTCCATGATGACATTCTTATCGTCACGCGGGTCCTTGGGAACGAGCAGGCCCTTGATCTCCTTTTCGAGGGCGGCGATGCGTGGCTCCAGCTCTACAATCTCGACCTCTGCCAGGGTACGCATCTCGGCATCCTGTTCGGAGGCCAGCAGGCCGCGCGCTTCATCCAAGCGCGCCAGGCACTGGCGGTACTCCTTCGCTTTCTCGACGATTGGTTCAATATCCAACCGTTCGCGGTTCAGCTCCGCGGCGCGTTGATAGTCATCGCCGGCTTCAGCCAGCAGGCGATTGATCTCTTCGTAGCGTTCTTCGATGCCGGTCAGTTTATCGAGCATGGATCACTACTTCGCGACCAGCGACAACACCCATGTCAGGATCAAGATCACGGAGATTACGATGAAAGCGATGCGGTAAGTACGCATCCGCCGTGCCTCGCGATTGTCCTTGCCAGTCTTCGACCCTTTGCCTTTTACATTTTTACTAGCCATGCCTCACCTCGATCAATTTCCTTTACTCTAAATGCGCCTTGATACTCTCCGCCAGCGTCTGCGTGATGCCCGGCGCGGCGGTCAATTCTACCACCGAAGCCTGCCGAATCTTATCCACAGAACCGAAATATTTCAAGAGCGACTTGCGCCGCGCCGGCCCAATGCCAGGAATGGAATCAAGCGCCGAGGCCATGCCTTGCTTCGTGCGCCGCTTGCGGTGGGCGGTGATGGCAAATCGGTGCGCCTCGTCGCGGATGCGTTGGACGAGGTAGAGCGCCTGCGATTGGCGCGGCAGCAGCAGTGGGTCAGGCTTGTTCGGGAAGAATATCTCCTCGCGCTCCTTCGCCAGACCGACGACCGGGACCTTGCCAAAGAGGTCATTTTGCTGTAGGACACCCACCGCCCGCGACAATTGCCCCTTGCCACCATCCACGATCAGCAGGTCTGGCAGGAAGGAAAACGACGCATCGGGCTTGGAACCGGGGGCTGCCTCCACTGCTTGCGCGGATTGCCAGCGACGGAAGCGTCGCGTCAGCACCTCCTCCATGCTGGCGAAGTCATCCGGCGCGCCGGCCGAGCCTTCGATGTTGAAGCGCCGGTAGAGCTTCTTATCCGGCACACCCTGATTGAAGACTACCATGCTGCCGACGGTGGCCGTCCCCTGCGTGTTGGAGATATCGTAGCACTCGATGCGATTGGGGGGGGTGGGCAGTTGCAGCGCGGATTGCAGCTCGGCCAGCGCCTGCTCCTGGCGGTGGGTATCGGCCTGCCACTGAGTGCGCAGCGCTTGCAAAGTCTCAGTGGCATTCTCGGCGGCCATTTGCACCAGCTCGTGTGGCTGTCCTTCCTTCGGGACGAAAATCTCGACCTTCTCGCCGCCGCGCCGCGAGCGCATCCACTCCTGGATGATACGCGCTTCCTCGATCTCCTCCGGCAGCATCACCTGTTGGGGAACGTTGGCCGCTTCGGCATAGAACTGCTGGATGAATTGCGCCATTACTTCCGCGTCGGCCACATCCTCCGCCCCTTCGAGGACGAAGTATTCGCGCCCGATCAATTTTCCGCCACGGATGAAAAAGATCTGCACGCAAGCCTCGTTATCGGCGCGTGCCAGCGCCAGCACGTCTGAATCCTTGTAATCCGCGGAGAAGACCACCTTCTGCCGCTCGACGATGCTTTGCAAAGCTTTGATCTTGTCACGCATCGCAGCAGCGCGCTCGAAGTTGAGCTCGCCGCTGGCTTTTTCCATTTCCGCATGGACACGCGCCAGGACCGGCTCGGAATGGCCGTTGAGGAACTCCTGCAAGTCCGCGATCATCTGGCGGTATTGCTCCTGGTTCACTGCGCCGATACACGGGCCGAGGCAGAGCTTGATATCGTAATAGAGACAGGCGCGGGCGTCGTTCCCGGTGATCTCGCGGTCGCAGGTCAGGTACGGAAAGGCGCGGCGCAACACATCCAAAGTCTGATAAACCGCCCATGCAGATGTATAAGGGCCAAAGTACCGCGCCCCGTCGTCCAGCATCTGCCGCGTCACCGTCACCCGCGGGAACAACTCCTGCCAATGAATCTTAATATAAGGGTAACGTTTGTCGTCCTTCAAACGGATGTTGAACTTGGGCCGGTGGCGCTTGATCAGGTTCATCTCGAGGATCAGCGCCTCGAGCTCCGAGCCGACCACGATCCACTCGATGTCCGCGATCTCGCGTACCAGGCGACGGGTTTTGTGGTCGTGACTGGCGTCGGTGTGGAAGTACGAGCGGACGCGGTTGCGCAGGCTGATCGCCTTACCCACATAGATTATCTTCCCCTCAGCGTTCTTCATCAGGTAGCAACCCGGCTTGGCCGGGAGGGTATCGAGAATGCCTTGCAATTGCTCGGAGATTTCCATCGGGAGGATTTTATCACGGCTTGCAACAGGCAGTATAATTCACCCAATGACAGAACCCCTCGAAATCACCCTCGGAAACCTGCTGCGTGCGCGCAACCTTAAGCTGGCTGTGGCCGAATCCTGCACCGGCGGCCTGCTGGCTGACCGCATCACGAACGTACCTGGCTCCTCCGATTACTTCATCGGCGGCGTGGTGGCCTATGCCTACGAGGCTAAAGTTGCACTCGTGCACGTCTCCTGGGACACGCTGCGCAAGTACGGCGCGGTCAGCCGCGAGACCGTCATCGAGATGGCGCGCGGCGTGCGCACCGCGCTGGGAACCGACATCGGCATCGGCATCAGCGGCATTGCCGGTCCTGGAGGCGGCCTGCCGGATAAGCCTGTCGGCACGGCATGGATCGGCCTCTCCGCCACCGGCGGCGATTGGGCGCGCCAATTCATTTGGCAGGGGGACCGCTTGCAAAATAAGGCGCTCTCGGCGGAGGCGGCGCTGCAAATGCTGCTGGATTACTTGAACGGGAAGTTGGCGTGAAGCGTGGATGGGGGAGCGTGAAGCGTGGAGAGTGGAGCGAGGAGCGAAGGAGGCTGAATGAAGGTTGTCGTGCTTGTTTCCGCAAGCGCCGAGTGGTGCGCCGTCAAGGAAATCCTCGCCCCCACCGAAATCCAATCCACCCCGTTGGGCGAAACCTTTAGCACAAGCGTCACCCGTCACTCGTCACTCATCACTTTTTTCCACGGTGGCTGGGGCAAGATTTCCGCGGCGGCGACGGCGCAGTACGTCATTGACCATTTTCACCCCGACTTGTTGGTCAACTTGGGGACATGCGGGGGCTTCGAGGGGCGGATCGAAAAAGATAAGATCATCCTGGTGGAGCGCACGATCGTTTACGACATAATCGAGCAGATGACCGACGGCAACGAGGAAATCGCCTTTTACACCACCATGCTCGACCTCTCGTGGTTGGCGCAGCCGTACCCTCATCCCGTCCAACGCGGCCTGCTGGTCTCCGCGGATCGCGACATCGTGGCCACGGATATTCCCATGCTCGTAGAAAAATTCGAGGCGGTTGCTGCAGACTGGGAATCCGGAGCGATCGCCTGGGTGGCGAAACGCAACGGGGTGCGCTGTCTCATCCTGCGCGGCGTCACGGACCTGGTCGGGGCGAGCGGCGGGGAGGCGTATGGGAATATCGAGTTATTCCACGCGAACACGAGAAGGGTAATGAAGACGCTGATCGAGCAATTGCCTGATTGGCTCGCAATTTTGTAGGGGCTGTCTGAAAAGCATCCTGTCACCCTGAGCGCAGCGAAGGGTCTCTTCATTTTAAAGGAGATGCTTCGCTGCGCTCAGCATGACTTTTTGGACAACCTGTTTTCTCTCTCTCCATGTTATTGGCAAAACACCTTGCTGATCAGGGTGTCTTGTTCTGCTTCAGCTTGTTGATTCGCAACAGGATCATGACGGCATTCACGGCTGCAAACAAGATGTATCCCATGAACAGGCTGATGAAGAGAATTACGAACCACAAAGGATGCCTGCCCGGAAAGCGGTTGAATTGCGCCAGGCCGATGATATACATCGCCACTACGCCCGGAGAGGAGACGCCATACACCGCGAGTAGCCGTTGGTACTTCCGGATCTTCGATTCCGCATCGCTGAAAAGATCAGGTCTCTTTCCTCCCTGAATTTCTTTACGCCAGTAAGACCAACCGGAGTGTTTCCCCAGATACTCCCAACCGGCATCGCGGATAAGTTGGATGTAATCCTCTGGCACTTTGTCTTTTTTGAAATCCATGCAGTAAGCAAACTCCTTGGGACTGCCCTGGATAAACAAATAACGGCCAAAGGCTCCAGGCTCTTTCAGGTGCAGCCCCTGCCGGGACATTTCAGCCAGCCAGGCTTCCTGTTCCTCATCCTGCCATGAGAAAAATAACTTGTGTTTGCGAATGATTTTCTCGTCCATTTTTCCTCGCTTTCTATAACTGTGGCAGAATTTTCTGCCCGTTGCGCGACATAATGTCAATCCGCCGGATCTGCTCGGCCAGCACCTGCCTGCCCTTGGCAGTCAGAGCATAAGACTTTCGCCGTTCCTCTTCCTTCACCATCGTGATCAAGCCTTCCTTTTCCAATGTGGTGAACGCGCCGTAGAGCGTCCCCGGGCCGATGCTGACGGTGCCATCGCTGATCATCTCGACTTTTTGCATGATGGCATAACCGTGCAAAGGCTCGACCAGCGCCAGCAGGATGTAGTAAGTGGCTTCGGTCAGAGGTAGGTATTTCGTGATGTTGGTTTCGGCCATCTGTTCTCCTTGCATCGATTCGCGATATAACGATAATCGATATATCGTCTAGCGCTATATTACCACGCGATATATCGTTTGTCAATATATTCGAGGCAAATAATATATGGAACTCCTGGGTTATTGGGGATTAGAGGACATTCTCCCTGACCTAGCCCGCAAGGGCAGGAAGACTTCTGGCAAAATCTGGAGATTACGCACTCCTGGAGCGTTATCTAAGCAGTAGTGAGCTTACGCTAGATTCTGCAAGGCATGGCAGGCTGCGCCGAACAGCCCCGCTTCAGGGTTGAGAATAACATGCAACGGCATCTTCGCCAGCAACGCAGAAAACCGCCCTTTTGCTGTGAAAGCCTGGATAAAGGATGCCTGCCGCAAGAACGGCAGGATGCGCGGCGGGATACCTCCACCCAGATAGACGCCGCCGGTCGCCAACACTTTCAGCGCCAGGTTGCCTGCTTCGCGGCCCAGGATGGTGACGAACAGCCGCAAGGTTTCCACGCAGATTTCCGCTTTTCCCGCCTCCGCAGCCCGCGAGATGACCGGCGTGACATCCTTCGCCGCGGCAAGCTCGGTCCTCAACCAATCCGGCTCCGGGTAACGCCCGCTATCGCGCAGAAAGTAATAGATATTCGGTAAGCCAATCCCGGAGCAAACCCATTCATAACTGACATGTTCATAACGGGTGAGCAGGTAGGAGAGCAACTCCATCTCGATGGTGTTGGATGGCGCGAAATCGGAGTGACCGCCCTCCGAGGCGCACGGGACGTAGGCCGCGCCGTGCCAGACCAGGAAGCCCTCGCCCAAGCCGGTACCCGGCGCGATGACCGCCAGGGCGCCGTGACGTGTGGGCGCGCCGGTGTTGAGCGTTACCAAATCCTCTACCCCCAGTGAAGGAATGCCCCAGGCGACCGCCTCCAGATCGTTCAGGAGAGTGACCGAGGCGCCCAGCTCCGCGCTCAAGGTACGTTTATCCACGATCCAAGGCAGGTTGGTTACCCGGACCTGTCCATTCACGATCGGGCCGGCAATCCCCAGGCTGGCGTTGGAAATCGGCCTGTCATTTTCTTTCAAGAACTTGGCCGCCAGCGCTTCCAGCGAGGCGAAGTTTGCGCTGGGAAAGGTGGCCTTCGCCAGCGGGCGGCGCGGCCCATCTTCGGAGCGGTAGATTGCCAATGTGGTCTTCGTCCCACCGATATCGCCGGCTAATAGGAATTGTTCCTTATCAGGCATCCGGATTCTCTCATCAATTAAGGGTTAGCGTAAAGCGAAATTAATTTCGCTTTACGCTCGAATTATAAATCATCCGTGCGAGGCTGGTATAATTTTCATTCGCGCAATTTGCCAAGCGCATAACTGAAACAAATGTGCTATAATTCAACTACCGCCACTTCCAATTCCAGAGGAACTCATGCCTTCGAATATCATCCGCGTCGTTGGGGCGCGCGAGCATAACCTCAAGAACATCACCGTTGAGATCCCGCGCGACAAGCTGGTCGTCATCACCGGACTCTCCGGCTCGGGAAAATCATCCCTTGCCTTCGACACTATTTTTGCCGAAGGCCAACGGCGTTACGTCGAGTCGCTTTCGGCCTACGCCCGCCAGTTCCTTGGCCAGATGGACAAGCCGGATGTGGACTACATCGAGGGTCTTTCGCCTGCCGTATCCATAGACCAGAAAGGCACCTCCCACAACCCGCGCTCGACCGTCGGCACGGTGACCGAAATCTACGATTACTTGCGCTTGCTCTTTGCGCGTGTTGGCATCCCGCACTGCCCGGTGTGCGGACGGGAGGTGGTCAAACAATCGGCCCAGGAGATCGTGGACGCGATCGAGTCGCTGCCGGAGGGCAACCGTATCCTGATCCTGGCGCCGGTGGTGCGCGGCCGCAAAGGCACATACCAGGCGGTCTTCGAGGAAATCCGCAAGGCGGGCTTTGTGCGGGCGCGCGTGGATGGGACAGTCTACAACCTGGACGAGGAGATCAGCCTCGACCGTTACAAGATCCACACCATCGAGGCGGTGGTGGATCGGTTGGTGGTCCCTGGCCCCGAGTCCGAAGAGGAGCGCAAAGCGGCGCGCACGCGGCTGACGGATTCAGTCGAGACGGCGTTGAAGTTTGGGGATGGGTATCTTACCGTGGCGAGAGTCGAGAGTCGAGAGTCGGGAGTCGGGAGTGAAAGAACTGACGACTCACGACTAGCGACTAGCGACTCACGACTCCCCACTAACGACTTACACTTCTCCGAACACCTCGCCTGCCCGGAACATGGCGTCAGCATCCCTGAGATCGAGCCGCGCACCTTCTCTTTCAACACGCCTCACGGGGCTTGCCCTGACTGCCAGGGGTTGGGCAATAAGCTGGAAATTGACCCCGAGCGCGTGGTGGACGCCGAACGCTCGCTGGCCGAGGGCGCGTTAGTGGCGATGGAGTGGAACAACCTACGCGAGGATATGGGCGCTTACTGGCAAATCCTGGAGGCGATGGCGCATCACTACCACGTGGACCTGAACGTGCCATTCAAGGACCTGCCGCCTGAAAAGAAAGAGCTGGTGCTGCATGGCACAAAGGGCGGCAAATTCACCGTCCACTATCGCAACCGCGAGGGTCGGCAGGCTGTCTTCGACACATCCTTTGAGGGCGTGGTCGGCAACCTGGAACGCCGCTACCGCGAGACCAACTCGGAATACATCCGCGAAAGAATCAGCGAATACATGACCGACCGTCCCTGCCCAACCTGCCAGGGCAAACGGCTGCGCCCGGAGGCCATTGCCGTTACGGTGGATGACGTCAACATCATCGAAGCGACCGCCTGGCCGATCAACCGCACCTTGGAATGGATCGAACGGCTGGGAGGCAAACAGACGCCGCTCAACAAGCGTCAGCAGGCCATCGCCGAGCGGATCATCAAGGAGATCCGCTCACGCCTGGGCTTTCTCGTCAATGTTGGACTGGATTACCTGACGCTCAGACGCTCGGCAGGCAGCCTCTCCGGCGGCGAAGCGCAGCGCATCCGCCTGGCAACACAGGTCGGCTCGCGGCTGGTCGGCGTGCTGTACGTGTTGGATGAACCCTCCATCGGCCTGCACCCGCGTGATAACGGACGCCTGCTGGATACCCTGCGCGGGCTGCGCGACCTGGGCAACACCGTGCTGGTGGTGGAGCATGATGATGATACCATCCGCACCGCGGATTGGATCATCGACCTCGGCTTGGGCGCGGGCGAACACGGCGGGCGGATCATCGCCGAAGGCCGCCCCGAAGAGATCATGGAGCACCCCAAGTCGCTGACCGGCGCATACCTTTCGGGACGCAAGCGCATCCCGATCCCGAAGAAGCGGCGCACGGGCAACGGCAAATGCCTGACGGTAGTTGGGGCGCGGGCAAACAACCTCAAGAACCTGACCATCCAGATCCCGCTCGCTAAGTTCGTCTGCATCACGGGCGTCTCCGGCTCAGGCAAGTCTACATTAATGGTAGATGTGTTGTACCAGGCGCTGGCAGCCCAATTACATGGGGCGCGTACCCAGCCCGGAGAGCATGAACGACTCGACGGCGTGGAACATATTGACAAGATCATCAACATCGACCAATCGCCCATTGGGCGCACGCCGCGCTCCAATCCCGGCACCTACACCGGCCTGTTCGACGAGATCCGCAAGCTCTTTGCCGAGCTGCCCGAAAGCAAAGTGCGCGGCTACAAGCCGGGGCGTTTCTCATTCAACGTCCACGGCGGGCGCTGCGAGGCCTGCCAGGGACAGGGCCAGTTGCGCATCGAGATGCAGTTCCTGCCCGACATTTACGTGCCTTGCGACGTGTGCCACGGGACACGCTTCAACCGCGAGACATTGCAAGTCCACTTCAAGGGTCTCTCGATCGCCGACGTGCTGGACACCACCGTGGAAAAAGGGCAGGAACTCTTTTCCGCCTTCCCGGCGATGGTCACCAAGCTGAAAACGCTGACCGAGGTGGGACTGGGTTACATCAAGATCGGCCAACCGGCCACGACGCTTTCGGGCGGCGAGGCGCAGCGCGTCAAGCTGGCGCGTGAGCTTTCGCGCCGCGCCACCGGGCGGACCCTGTACGTGCTGGACGAGCCATCCGTTGGACTCCACGCTGCGGACGTACACAAGCTGATCGAGGTGCTGCAGCGCCTGGTGGATGCGGGCAACACGGTGTTGATCATCGAACATAACCCCGACATCGTCAAAGTTGCCGACTGGATCATTGACCTCGGTCCGGAAGGCGGCGACCGCGGTGGAGAGATCATTGCCGAAGGCACGCCGGAGGAGGTCTGCGGGCTGCCGGCATCCTACACGGGGAAATTCCTGAAAAGCCATTTGCGGTGAGTAGGGGCGGGGTAACCCCGCCCCTACGCGTTCTCGGAGCTCTCTTCCGAAGGACACGGGACAGTTTTGGGTAAATTCGCCCCAAGTATTACGGTTCGCCGCCAGCACAAAGCCACTCGCTTAATCCCCAAAGTTCAGGTAGAATATCAGCACAGAGGCTGAAAATAGCAGCCTGCCCTCTAGCGAGGAGATGAAACATTTATGAGCGACCACCCTCCTGTTGCAACCACCATCGAAGCCTACCGAAAAAAGCGGCAGCGGCAGAAGAAAACGCCGGTTATTTTCGGCGTGCTTGCCATCTTACTGGTAGTTGTCGGCGCGATCGTCCTGTTCATCGAATTCAAAAAAGGGGACGGCTTGCAGTTCTTTGCCACCGAGACGCCCACGCCAACGATCACATCTTCGCCAACCGCAACTTCCACTCCCACCGAGACGTCGACGGTCACACCCACCCCCACCGAAACGCTGACGCCAACCCCGGCCGCGCCTTACTCATACACTGTGCAGGAGGGCGATTACCTGGGCAAGATCATGCAAGATCATGGCTTGAGCGGAAACGACCTTTTGCTGATCCTGATCTTAAATCCCTATCGCGGCGCTGCTCTCGAAAACAGCATTGACCCACTCCTGCAAGTGGTCTATGTTGGGCAGAAGATCACCCTGCCGCCACCCGGAATGACAATGCCCAGCGCGACACCCATCCCGCCCAATGCCCCGCGCGGCACCAAGATCACTTACTTCGTTCTCCAAGGCGATACCCTGCTAGGAATTGCCAACAAGTTCAACAGCACTGTGGATGCCATCATCGCGGCCAACAAGACACTTCTGAAAGACGGCGCGGCGTCGGTCATCTACCCGGGCTGGACGTTGACCATCCCCGTCAATCTCGTCACGCCGGTGCCGTCCGCAACGGCAACGAAAACACCGTAGCGCGGAATTCATTCCGTAACCGAAGTAGGTACGACTGCCAGTCCGACCTACAGCCCATCTCACGCTGAGGAGCATTCGTGAGCAAGTGGCCTGAAAAATACATCATCGGCCTGACCGGAAACATTGCCACCGGCAAGAGCGTGGTGCGCAAGATGCTGGAGCATCTCGGCGCTTACGGCATTGACGCCGACGCACTTGCCCATCGCGCCATTGCAAAGGACGCGCCGGGCTACCAGCCCGTGTTGGATATCTTTGGCAATTGGCTGCTGGATGCCAACGGGCAAATAGATCGCGCCAAGCTGGGACAACTCGTCTTTTCGGAGGCGCAAGCGCTGGCGCAGCTCGAGGCCATCGTCCACCCACTTGTCGGCCAGGCAATTGACCTGCTTGTGCGGCGCGCCTCGCAGCCGGTCATTGTGGTCGAAGCCATCAAGCTGATCGAGAGCAAGATCGCCAACGCCTGCGATGCCGTTTGGGTGGCCTACAGCCCCGAAACCATCCAGAAAGGCCGGTTGATGGCCAAGCGCGGCATGAGCGAGGTGGATGCCCTGCAACGCATCCACATGCAGCCCCCCCAGGAGAAAAAGATCGCTGCGGCGGATGTCGTTATCAACAACACCAACACTTTCGAGGAAACCTGGAAACAGGTGGTGGATGCCTGGAAGGTGATCTCGCCGCTCAGCGATACCAGCCCGACCGTTATCAAAGACAGCAAGCCCGGCGAGCTGGCCGTCCAACGCGGCCGGCCGCGCGATTCGGGGATCATCGCCGAGCTGATCACCCGCCTCAGCGGCGGGACGCGCCCAACCACTCACAATGATGTCATGGCCGCCTTCGGGGACAGAGCTTACCTGCTGCTCAGATCTGGCAACCAATACGTCGGCTTGATCGGCTGGCAGGTGGAAAACCTGGTGGCGCGCACTACCGAAATTTACATTGACCCTGCGATACCGGTCAAACAGGCCGTGCAATCGTTGGCAAGCGAAGTCGAGCAGGCCGCGAAAGACCTGCAATGTGAGGCCTCTCTGATCTTCCTGCCGCCGCAGATGGCTTTGCAGCAAGCCGTCTGGCGTGAGTTGGGCTACATGGGGCGCACACCGCAATCGCTGGGCGTGCAGGCTTGGAAGGATGCAGCCATCGAGTCCCAGCCGCCGAACACCATTATGCTCTTCAAGCAGCTTCGCCCGGATCGCGTCCTGCGGCCAATATAATTTCTTCTCGTGATCCATGCAGTGTCATGGGGGGTGCGCGGGCTGCTTCATAGTCCGCTCACTCCCCATTTCCCACCTTATTAAGCCATGTCCGAATTATTGAGCGATCTCTTTTTCCTTTTCCAGCGCCTCAATTGGCTTGGGGTGGTTGACATTCTGCTGGTCACGCTGATCTTCTTTGGCATCTTTTACCTGGTGCGCGATACGCAGGCCATGCTGTTGCTGCGTGGTATCATCCTGTTGCTGGTACTGACCGTGCTCTTCACCAGCTTCGTCAACCTGCCGGCGTTCTCGTGGCTTCTGCGTACGGCGCTGCCCGCGCTCGCTTTTGCCGTCCCTGTCATCTTTGCCCCTGAAATCCGCCGCGCGCTGGAGCGCATCGGCCGCGCCGGCACCTTCCTGCCAAATGCCAAAAAAGGACCTAAACAGGAAATCCAACGCGCCATCCAGGCCGTGGTCAGCGCGGCAGCAAGACTGGCGGCGCGCCAGCACGGGGCGTTGATCATCCTGCAGCGGTTGGACAGCCTGGATGAATACATCCGCACCGGCGTTTTAATGCAGGCGCAAGTCACGCCCGAGCTGCTCCTGCAAGTGTTCTACCCAAACACGCCACTCCACGACGGCGCGGTGATCATCGAGAGAGACTGCCTCGTCGCTGCGGCCTGCGTCATGCCGCTCTCCTCCAGCGGTATCCTGGCTCATTCGCCTGATCACAAGATGGGGTTGCGCCACCGCGCAGCGCTGGGCATTTCAGAAGCCAGCGACGCCATCGCCGTGGTCGTCTCTGAAGAAACGGGCACCATCTCCGTCGCCCACGCCGGGCGCATGATCCGCCGCCTCGATGCGGAACGGCTCGAAAACATCTTGAGCGCATTCTACGATCCCTCGCGCGCCATCAAAAAAACCAGCTTCTTCGAGCGGCATTTCCCCTATTTATTCCCGCAAAAAGAAGAGTGAAGACAGTATGTTACGCTGGCTTGGCACCAATATCCGCACCTTCTTCCTCGCCCTCGCCCTGGCGATAGCCGTTTGGATTTCAGCAGTGACGGCTGCCGACCCGGACGAGACGCGCCTCTTCCCGAACACGATCCAGATCGAGTACATCGGCCAGGATCCGGGTCTGGTCATCAAGGGGCAGGCGCCGCGCCAGCTCCAACTGACGCTGCGCGCCCCAAGCTCTGTTTGGGAAAAGCTGACCTCACAAAAGGAGGCTGTCCGCGCGCTGGTGGACCTCTCCGGCATCGGATCGGGTACACACACCCTTGAGGTGCAGGTACAAGTCGCGGAACGCCCCGTGCGGATCATTTCCTTTTCCCCCTCTCAAGTCGAATTGGTCCTTGAGCCGCTCGTCACCCGTTCGCTGCCGGTCGCCCTGACGTTGGCTGGCAAGCCGGCCATCGGCTACCAGGCGGGCGCAGCGACGTTGACGCCTGCCGAGGCCATCCTCTCCGGCCCGCAATCGCTGGTGGAACAAGTCTCCAGCCTCGGGGTCACGCTGGATATCACCAATCTACGCCAAAACGCGGACGCTACGCTCGACATTCAGGTGTTGGATGAACAGGGAACGCCGGTCAATGGCCTGACCTTGAACCCAACCAGCGTCCAAATCCACCTGCCCATCACGCAGCAGGGCGGCTACCGTGACCTGGTCGTCAAGGTGGTGACCATGGGGCGACCAGCCAGCGGCTACCGCCTGACCAACATCGCCCCCATCCCGCCGGTGGTGACGGTTTTTTCGTCCAACTTCGAACAGGTCAATGCCCTGCCCGGCTACGTGGAGACCGACCCACTCGACCTGAACGGGGCCAGCGCCGATATCGAAACGCACCTGACGCTGAACCTGCCGCTCGGCGTGACGCTGGTCGGCGAACAGAGCATATTGGTGCAAGTGGGCATTGCCGCCATCCAGGGCAGCATCACCCTGACCAACCGGCCGGTGGAGGTTGCCAATCTCGCCGACGGCTTACAGGTCAGCCTTTCCCCAGAAAAGGTGGATGTCATCCTTTCGGGGCCATTGCCGATCCTGGATAAGCTGGCGCCCGGCGATATCCACGTGCTGATCGACTTAAAGGACCTGACTCCAGGAACTTATCATCTCACTCCCACCATCCAAATGGTCATTGGGGATGTGACCGTCGAGTCCATCCTGCCGGGGACAATCGAGGTGGTCATCAGCCAGAAGACCCAACCCTGAGATACCAGGTTTCTCGGAGAAACCTGGTATCTGGCCTCAAAATTAAAACCATGCCCAAACCCATCGTCGCTTTGGTCGGACGCCCCAACGTGGGCAAAAGCACGCTCTTCAACCGCCTGGCTGGAGAGCGATTAGCCATTGTTGATGATACGCCCGGCACCACGCGCGACCGCATCTTTGCCGAGTCCGAGTGGAACGGCATCCGCTTCGATGTGGTGGATACCGGCGGCATCGACCCCAGCTTCGGCGGCAAGACGCCGCTCTCGATCGGCTCAGCGGAGTTCATCGAGCAAATCCGCCAGCAGGCATTGGCCGCGGTGCGCGACGCCGACGCGGTGCTGTTCCTCACCGACGGCGCGGAGGGCGTCACGCCGGCTGACCGCGAGGTGGCCCTAATCCTGCGCCGCTACCAAAAGAAACATGGGGATAAGCCCTGGCCGCCCATCTTCCTGGTCGCCAACAAGTGCGAGAGCGACAATCGTCGCGCCCAGGCCATCCAATTCTACGAACTGGGACTGGGCGACCCGTACGCCATCTCCGGCCTGCACGGCGTCGGGACCGGCGACCTGCTCGATGATCTCGTGGCCGCGTTCCCGGCCTCCGCGGAGGCCGAAGAAGACCAGGCAGTCAAGATCGCCATCGTCGGCAAGCCCAACGCGGGCAAATCCAGCCTGCTGAATAAGCTGGTGGGCGAGGAACGCGCCATCGTCAGCCCGATTCCAGGCACGACGCGCGACGCGATCGACACGCAGATCGATGTGAACGGCCTGCCCGTCACGCTGATCGACACGGCTGGCATCCGGCGGCGCGGCAAGATCGAACCGGGTGTGGAAAAATACAGCGTGCTGCGCTCCTTCAAGGCCATCGAGCGCGCCGATGTGGTTCTGCTGCTGATCGACGCCGAAGCTGGCATCACCTCCCAGGATGCGCACATCGCCGGTTTTATCATCGAGGCCTGGAAAAGCACTGTGGTGTTGGTCAACAAATGGGATGCAATCACCAAAGATACATTCACAATGGAAGAGTACACCCGGCTGGTGCGGCAGGAACTCAACTTCATGGATTATTTTCCCCTGCTGTTCATCTCAGCCAAGACCGGACAGCGCGTGAATCAGGTGCTGCCGCTGGCGCTGCGCGTCCAGGAGGAACGCCTGGCGCGCATCCCCACCTCGCGGCTGAACCAACTTTTACGCGAAGCACAGGACGCTCATCCCGCCCCCTCGCACGCCGGGCGGCAGTTGAAGATTTTCTATGGCGCGCAGGTGCGCACCGACCCGCCGACTTTCATCGTCTACGTCAACGAGCCGAAGCTGATGCACTTCTCGTACCTGCGGTTTTTGGAGAATAGGATAAGGGAACAATACGAGTTTTTGGGAACGCCGATCAAGATTGTGACGAGAGGGAGGAGGGAGGAGGGAGGAGTGAGGGGGGAGAAGTGATAAGTAAGAAGTAGTAAGTGATGAATAAAGTAAGACAACAAAGACACCCGGCATCTCAAAAACGCCGGGTGTCTGGTTTAGAAAACGTCTGAAGTTTAGTTTTCGTTATGGTTACCGTACAATGCGCGGGGCGATCCACTGGGCGCGGTCGCCGGTGGGCGAGCCCCAAGCATAGACAACCAGGATGAACTTGACATTTTGACCAGCCAGCGACGCCAGGCTGATATCAACAGGGTAGTACATGCCTTCGTATGCCTCATAGTACGTTTTGAGAGTCTGTACCGTCCCAGTACCGATCTGATAGTTCAGCTTGAAGATCACCTTGCACGAGACGGCGTTATGCTCGCAGTTAATCTTCGCCTGGAAGCGGTCGCCGCTCTGGACGGTGAAGGCCGGGTAGACGCCCTGGATATAGCCATCGGTCACGTTCTGGGGGAAGGTGAGCAGGCCCGAGGCGCCGGTCGTGCCATCCTCCAGCACCGGTGCAGCCTGCGTCAGCACAAAGCCGTGCGCGTCCGCCTCCACACCTGGGCAAGGCAGCGTACCCCACGCGCTCGACCAAGTAGCCGAGCAGGCATTGGCATAGAAGTCATAGGCGGTCGTCAACGCGCTGGCTACGTTGATGTCCACCCAGAAAGCTGTCGTCCCGCTCGGTCCGATGCCGAACTTGACGCTGGAGGCATTGCGCAGCTTCCAGTAACCGCGATAGTGACCAGTGGCATTCGGCGCGGTCATCGGCACCGAGAGGTTGACGTACTGCCCCGGCGCGACGGAGGTGGAGAGATAATTCACCGTCACCGCGCCCATTGAATCGCCGCTATCGAAGACCAGGGCGTAGGAGGTGGTCCAGGTGCAGGTGCCATCGTTGCGGAAGCGCCAGGTCTTGGTGAAGGCCGTGCCTCCCGCAAAGGTGGTGCCATCCGGAACGCTGATGTCCGAGATGAACGTGGCGCGATCACAAGCTACCGGGCCGGGGGTGAAGGTGGGAGTCGGCGTGGGCGGCACGCCGGTGGGAGTGAACGTAGGCGTGGGCGGGGTGCCTCCGCCGCCGCGCACGATGCGCGGCGCGCCCCACAGCGCCCGGTCGCCGGTCGGCGAGCCGGTGGCGCGCACGGTCAGGATGAACTTGACGCTCTGACCGGCAAGCGAACTGAGATCGCGATCCGCCCGGTAATACGCTCCTTCGTACTTCTCCTTGAAGGACCAGAAGTTATTGATCGGGCCGGAGCCGATCTGGTAGTCCAGGCGGAAGGTGACGTAGCAGGCCGTTGCACCGTACTGGCAGTTGACGATGCTCTGGAAATGGTCGCCCGCCTGCACGGTAAAGGCCGGGTAGACGCCTTGGATGAAGCCGTCGGTCACGTTTTGGGGATTGGTCAATAGGCCGGGAGCAGAATCGGTCACGCCGTTCTCCAGCACCGGGCTATCCAACTTCAAGACGAAGCCGTTGGCGCTGCCGTCCGTGCCGGGACAGGGCAGCACGCCTGCGCCGCTCGTCCAGGTGGCCGAGCAGTAGTTGGCAACGAAATCATACGCCGTGGAGTAGGTGGTGGCAACATTGATATCCACCCAGAACGAACTGTTGGCGTACGCGCCGATGCCGAACAACACGCCGGAGGCGTTGCGCAATTGCCAGTAGCCGCGGTAATGGCCGTTGGTCGCCGGCGCGGTCATGTTGACCGAGATGTCAACCGTCGCGCCAGGGGCAACGCTGGATGGCAAGGCAACCGCACTCGGCGCGCCCATCTGGCTGCCGCTGACGAACACCAAGGAATAAGATGTCGTCCATGTGCAGGTGCCAATGTTCTTCAGCCTCCAGGTCTTGGTGAACGTTGCGCCAGGTGCAAAGCTGGTGCCATCCGGCACGGTGATATCCGCGACGAATTGCGCCCAGTCGCAGGGCGCCGCGGACGCTGGTTTTGCACCGATGACAGGCACCGGCAGAAATTGAACCAGAACGACCAGGGTCAGGATGGCCAGAATGAAAATGCGTCGTGCGTTCATAGGTTCCTCCTCCGAAAATCGGTGAGTGAATCGCGAAGCCAAACGAAACGCGTGGGAACAACCCATGCGATCACTCAGAGACGATTATAACAATGGAAATGTTCCCATTTTGCCATTTTCCTATTATGATAGCGCATTTTTGCTAAAATGGATATACCATTTTTGCCCTCCCGGATATGAATCTTTTGCCCCACTTAGGGTGCAGTCCTGGGTATAATTCCTCGCATCACAGCTCACAGGAGCAACACATGGCAGAAAAACAGGTACAGCACCTGACCCACCCCAAACGCGGGATAAAAACCATTGAGACCAAGTGGCTGGTGCTGATCGCGATCGGCATCGGCACGTTCATGTCCGCGTTGGATGGCAGCGTGGTCAACACCATCCTGCCGGTCGTCAAGGCCACCTTTAGAAGCGATGTAGCAACCGTAGAATGGGTGGTGACCACCTACCTGCTGGTGGTCAGTGCATTACTACTCAGCTTCGGCCGCCTGGGGGATTTGCAAGGGAATAAGAAGGTTTATGTTACCGGCTTCATGATCTTCGTAATCGGCTCAGCCGGCTGTGGCCTCTCACCCACACCAGCTTTCCTGATCGCGGCGCGCGCCTTCCAGGCGCTGGGCGCGGCGATGCTCTTCGCCAACTCACCCGCGATTCTGACCAAGACCTTCCCCGGCGCCCAGCGCGGCCAGGCGCTCGGCATCCAGGGCGCGATGACCTATCTTGGCCTGACGACCGGCCCGTTCCTCGGCGGTTGGTTGACGGATACTTTCGGTTGGCATTCGGTGTTCTTCATCAACGTGCCGGTCGGACTTTTTGCCATCTGGATGGCCTGGCGCGTCATCCCGGCCGACGCGCCCGCGACGCGTAACGAACGCTTCGACCTGCCCGGCGCGGGGGCGTTCACTGCGGGACTGGTGGCTCTGCTTCTTGGTTTGAACCAGGGGCACAACTGGGGATGGTTCTCCGCGCCGATCTTGGGGCTGCTCGGCGGCGCGCTCCTCTTGCTGGGCTTCTTCATCTGGCTTGAGTTGCATCGTCCCGCGCCGATGCTTGACCTGAGCCTGTTCAAAAACCCCATCTTCCGCTCGGCAACGGTCAGCCCGGTGCTGAACTACATCAGCATCTACTGTGTGCTTTTCCTGATGCCATTCTACCTGATCCAAGGACGCGGCCTGACCCCCTCGCAAGCCGGCCTGATCCTGACCCCCCAGCCGCTGGTGATGGCCTTGACCGCCCCGCTCAGCGGCACGCTCTCCGACCGTCTCGGCACGCGCTTACCGACCACACTGGGGATGCTCTTCTTAGCCGCCGGCCTGTTCCTGCTCAGTCGCCTAACACCATCATCTCCATACTACCATGTGGTCATAGGCTTGGGCGTGGCCGGACTTGGCACCGGCATGTTCACCGCGCCGAACGGCAGCGCGCTGATGGGCAGCGCCCCAAAGAGCCGCCAGGGGATTGCCTCCGGCATGCTGGCGCTGGCGCGCAACGTGGGCATGGTGCTGGGTGTTGGCTTTGCCGGCGCCATCTTCACCACTATTCTGGCGAAAGCCGCAGCGGCGGAACTCTCCACGGCCACCGTCAGCGCGGTGGACGCAGGTTTTCTCTTCGCCAGCGGAACGGCATTGCTCGCCGCACTGGTCAGCTTTGCACGCGGCGACGACCACCCAGAAGCCCACCAGGAGTCCAAGACCTCCTGATTTCGGACGCTCCAATGCCCAGAACCATCCTTCACCTCGACTTGGACGCCTTCTTTTGCGCAGTGGAGGAGCTGCACAATCCCAGCTTACGCGGCGTGGCTTTCGCCGTCGGCGGGCTGCCGGAGGAACGCGGCGTGGTCAGCAGCTGCTCCTACGCGGCGCGCAAGTTCGGGGTGCGCTCAGCAATGCCGACGAGCCAGGCGCTGCGTCTCTGTCCGAGACTTATCGTCATCTCCCATCACCGCAGCAATTACGGGGAAATGTCCGACAAGGTGATGGAGCGCTTGCACAACCTGGCGCCGCTGGTCGAGCAAATCTCGATCGACGAGGCCTTCGTGGACATCAGCGAACTGCGCGACCCGCCCGCCGAGATCGCCAGCCGCCTGCAAGCGCAGGTCAACACGGAACTGGGGCTGCCGTGTTCCATCGGCATCGCCTCCAACAAGCTGGTTGCCAAGATCGCCACCGAGGTGGGCAAAAAATCGGCCAAGGGGGATAAACCGCCCAATGCCATCACCATCGTCCCGCCCGGGCAAGAAGCCGCCTTCCTCGACCCGCTGCCAGCGAACATGCTGTGGGGGGTGGGAAAAAAGACCGAGGCGAAGCTGGCCGAGTATGGCATCCGCACGATCGGCGACATCGCCCGCCGCGGCGAAGCAGACCTCATCCGCTGGCTCGGCGAGAACGGGCGCGAGATGTGGCGGCATGCCCAGGGCTTGGACGAGCGCCCCATCGTCACGGAGTATGCGGCCAAGTCCATCAGCCAGGAAGTGACATTTGCCCGCGACGTAAGCGACGACAAGGCGCTGGAAAGCACCTTGCGTGATCTCGCAGCGCAAGTCGGGCGACGGCTGAGAAAATCTGCCCTGGCCGGGACGACGGTCAAGATCAAGCTGCGCTGGCCGGATTTCACCACCTTCACGCGGCAGATGAGGCAGCCTAATCCGACCGACCAGGATAACGAAATCTATGCCGTCGCGCTGGAACTGCTGCACAAGGCGCGCCCCAAAGGCAAGGCGGTGCGCCTGATCGGCGTGGGCGTGACTGGGCTCGGCGCGCCGCTGCGCCAGTTGGAGTTGTGGGGCGCGCAGGCTGAGAAGGGGCGTAAACTCCAATCCGCGCTCGACGAGCTGCATGAGAAGTTCGGCAGGAAAGCCATCCGGCGAGGAGCCTTAGCCACAGATGAACATAGATGAATACAGATTTCAAGAAGAGAGGCTGATATGAAAGTGATCGCGGATATTTGCATCACCCCCATTGGCGTGGGCGTCTCGGTATCGAAATATGTCGCGGCTTGCGAACACATCCTCGCCGAGGCAGGGTTGAACCCGCGCCTGCACGCCTACGGCACAAACGTGGAAGGCGAATGGGAAGCAGTCTTTGCGGCCTTCAAGCGCTGCCATGAGAGGCTGCACGAGATGGGCGTGCCGCGCGTCTCGACCTCGCTCCGCTTTGGGACGAGAACAGACAGGGAACAGACGATTGCGGATAAAATCGCCAGTGTCACCGCGAAGATGGGCTAAGAGGTATCGATATGATCAACTCAGATAAATTTACATCCATATTCCCCAAAGGAAGTGACATCCCTGCCGGATATACCCTTGACGGGCCAATCAATCAAAATGAATACCTTGTCAATGGGGAGTTGCGGCAATGGGATGGGCCGCAGCGAGAGGTATTTTCGCCGGTGTGCTTGCAGACCGGTAGCGGTTACAGCCAGGTTGTTATCGGGCGTTACCCCCTGCTGACCGAGCAGGAATCTCTTGACGCCCTGGCAGCCGCCTGCGCCGCTTACAATAATGGACGCGGCGACTGGCCTACCATGTCGGTGCAGCAACGCATTGAGCATATGGCCGAATTTGCCTACCGGATGGGGCAAAAGAAAGCCGAGGTGGTTAAGCTACTGATGTGGGAAATCGGTAAATCATACGCGGATTCCGAGAAAGAATTCGATCGGACACTGGCCTACATTCAGGACACCATCGAGGCGATGAAAGACCTGGATCGCGTCTCTTCGCGCTTTGTCCTGCAAGGGGGAATCATCGGCCAGATCCGGCGCGCCCCGCTGGGCGTCGTCCTGTGCATGGGACCATTCAATTACCCGCTCAACGAAACCTTCACCACGCTGATCCCCGCGCTGATGATGGGTAACGCGGTCATTTTCAAGCCTCCCAAACTAGGCGTATTGCTCCATCGTCCCTTGCTGGAAGCCTTCCGGGATGCCTTCCCAGCCGGAGTGGTCAACACACTCTATGGGGAAGGGCGCAGAATCATCAATCCTCTCATGTCTTCGGGGAAGGTGGATGCGCTGGCATTTATCGGTACCAGCCCAGTGGCAGATACGATCAAGAAGCAACACCCCAAGCCTCACCGCCTGAGGACGGTCTTGGGGCTGGAGGCGAAAAATCCAGCCATTATCTTGCCAGACGCCGATCTAGAGTTGGCAGTACGGGAATGCATTCTCGGCGCCCTGTCCTTCAACGGGCAACGCTGCACTGCACTGAAAATCTTGTTCGTACACTCGGCGATTAGCGAAGCCTTCCTGAGGCGTCTTTGCGCGGCGATAGACGACTTGAAAGTCGGCATGCCGTGGTCCCCGGAGGTCTCCATCACACCGCTCCCCGAACCCGGCAAACCGGCCTACTTGAGCGATCTTGTCCAGGATGCACAACAACTGGGGGCGCAGGTGATCAATGAGAACGGTGGAAAGACCCTTGAGACCTTTTTCTACCCGGCGGTCCTATACCCCGTGGACGAGCGCATGAAGGTTTACCACGAGGAGCAATTTGGGCCGGTGATCCCGGTTGTCCCCTTCGATGATATCGAAAAGCCATTGGCGTACATCGTGGAATCCAACTATGGGCAGCAGGTCAGCATCTTCGGCCAGGGGACGGACACCCTCGCGGAATTGATCGACCCCCTCGTGAATCAGGTCTGCCGTGTCAATCTCAACAGCCAGTGCCAGCGCGGCCCGGATACCTTCCCTTTCACCGGCCGGAAAGACTCAGCCGAAGGCACGCTCTCAGTTTCCGACGCCCTGCGGGTCTTCTCCATCCGAACGCTGGTAGCCGCCAAAGACAGCCCGATCAACAAGGCGATCATCACCGACATCGTACGAGAGAACAAATCGAACTTTCTCTCGACCAACTTCATCCTGTAGATCATCTCCGGCGTCTGCCGGAGACCAGCGAGAAGTAGTAGAACAGTTGCATCAGCGCCGTGACCAAGGCAGCAACGTAGGTCAGCGCAGCCGCGTTCAGCACAGCGTTGACGCCGCGCTGCTCGTCTTCGCCGTAGATGATGCCGGTATCGGTCAGCAGGCGGCGGGCGCGCGCCGAGGCGTTCAGCTCCACAGGCAGGGTTGCCAGAGCAAAGACTGCGCCTCCAGCAAAAGCTGCCACACCCAGCCAAGCCAATTGGGTATAGTTCAGCAGCAACCCCACGAAGATCAGGATCCAGCCGAGATACGAACCGATGTTGACCATCGGTACGAGCGCAGAACGGAAGCGCAGCGGGAAATAATCCTCACGATCCTGCATAGCGTGACCCAGTTCGTGGGCGGCGACCGCCAGCGAGGCGACCGAGGCGGTTTCCGCCACGCCTTGCGAGAGATGCAGCGTTTTATTGCGCGGATCGTAATGGTCGCTCAACCGTCCAGCCGCCGGCGCGATCTGCACACCATAGAGGCCGCCAGCCTGGATCAACCGCTGCGCAGCCTGGTAACCGGTCATCTGGCTGCGCGCCGGGATGCGGCTCCACTTGCGATACGCCGAATTGACATACCAGGTCGTCAGCATCATCAGCAGGAAGGCCGGGAACATGTAGATGAGATAAGTTGAGTTGAACATAATTCACCTCCAGGAACCCGTTTCCTCAAAGGAAACGGGTTCCTCGATTTTACGGATTGAGCAATTGCAGCGCGGCATCCAACTGCGGATCGCGATCCGCGGCGTAATCCTCTTGGGTAATTTTGACTTCCACATCCGGCGTCAGGCCACCCTTGTCAATGCTACGACCGTTGGGGGTCAGCCAGCGGGCAAAGGTGACGAGAACGGCGCCCTGGTCGTTCGCCAGCGGGACCCAGTTCTGCTCCGAGCCTTTGCCATAGGTGGTCACACCCACCAGCTTGCCGCGCCCTGTATCCTGGATGGCGCCGGAGACGATCTCGGAACATGAAGCCGAGCCTTCATTTACCAGCACGGCCAACGGGATTTCCGTGGCCAAGCCTCCCGAAACGGCCTCGGTCGGCGTGCGCTGGCCATCGCTGGTTTGTTCGTACATGATGACGCCTTTGCCGATGAACTCGGAAGCGACCCGGACGCAGACTGGCACAACGCCGCCGGGATTGTTGCGCAGGTCGAGGATCATGCCTTTCGGATTTTGCGCCATCAAGTCCTTGAGGGCGTTGTGGAAATCAGTCGCCGAGTTATCCCCAAAGACCGATAGCTTGATGTAGGCAATGTTGTTATCCAGCATCTTGCTTTCCACGCTGGGGATGGTGATCTTGGCGCGCACGATGTCGAATTTCAGCGGCTGATCCACACCTGCTCGCAGGATGGACAGGTGGACGGGCGAGCCGGCCGGCCCAAGCACCTTCTGCCGCACCAGTTCTGGAGCCACGCCGGTCATATCCTGGCCGTCAATGGCAATGATCTGGTCGCCAGGCTGCAAACCGGCCTTTTCAGCAGGCGAACCGGCAATCGGGCTGACCACGGTCAAGTAATCCTTGGTGGTATCCACATAAGCGCCGATGCCCTGGTATTCGCCGGAGATGCTGGTCTCAGCCTCCTGGTATTGCTGCGGATCCAGGTAAGCAGAATGGGCATCCCCCAAGGCAGACATCATGCCACTGATTGCGCCGCGCATCAGCTTTGTATCGTCCAGCGGCTGGTCCACATAACGCTGGTGGACAATGTCCCAGGCTTCCCAGAAAGGCTGGAAGGTTGTCTGCAGCTCTGCGGGGGTTCCGCCCGCATCCCCGCTCGGTTCAGGCGTAGGGATCGCCGGCGCGAGCGTCGGGATGGCCTGATTGATGTTGGCGGGCAACAGGCGCGCCACAATAAAACCGCCACTGAACGAGCCAATCGTCAATCCACAGGCGACGAACAGGGTCAAGACAATCCATAGAACTTTCTTATTCATTTCCATAATCTCCTTTCAACATTCAGGCAACAATTACTGCCAAAGCTATAATCTATCACTCCGGGATTAAACCAAGATGAAATTGTAACTGTTGTACGTCAGAAAAAGGTAAGAATCCCTCAATGGCCATAATGTTCACGGCTGCAAATTGAGCCTCGGTATCCGCTTATCCGCTCACTATCCGCTGGTCAGAAAAGTAAACATGCCCACACACGGGCAATCTACCTCCCGTTCAACACCTTTGGCAAATCCACCAAACGCCTCAGACGTGCGTCCGCATCTTCACTGGAGCCGTTCTCTCCTAACAGCACGCTGAACAAACCCAGCGCGTGCGCGGCGCGCGTGGTGGAAGGCAGGTCATCAACAATGGCGCAGCGGCGCGGGTCGGTCTCGCCGGCGCGGGTCAGGGCAATCTCGAAAGCCTCGCGCATCGGCTTGCAGTATGGATCAACGACGTGGATGTCGACAATATCCGTGAAGCAGCCATCCAGCCCCAGGGTGCGGATAACACGCTTGGCGTGGGGCGCGTCGGCGTTGGTAAAGATGAGCTTCTGCGCGTTCAACGCCTCCAGCATGAGGCGCAGCTCGGGAGCCGGCTGGATGTAGTCCTCCAGGCGAACATCGTGGACGAAAGCCAGGTAATCCTCCCGATCCACGTTGTGATTGGCTTGCAGGCCGCGCAGCGTCGTCCCATACTCGCGAAAGTAGCGGTCGCGTAAAGCGAGAATCTGCTCCGGGGTGAAACCGAGCCGCACCTGCATATACAAGTCGATGCGTCCCTTGAGCGCCGGCCACAAGCCGCAGGAGGCCGGATAGAGCGTTTCGTCCAGGTCGAAGAAAATGGTGGAAAAAGGCATGGGGCAATTATAGCCGCTATTGCAGCTATAATATGGATATGTCTATTCGCCTTCTGCCGCCCGAAGTGGCCTCACAGATCGCCGCCGGCGAAGTAGTGGAACGCCCTGCCTCGGTGGTCAAGGAATTGATCGAAAACTCGTTAGACGCTGGGGCGCACGCCGTTTCCGTGACTCTCGCGGGAGCGGGCCGGAGCCTGATCCTGGTCGCCGACGATGGCTGCGGCATCCCGGCTGAGGAGCTGCCGCTGGCAGTGGCGCGTCACGCCACCTCCAAGCTGAGGCGCGCCGAGGATCTCTTTGCCATATCCACGCTGGGATTCCGCGGCGAGGCATTGGCCTCGATCGGCTCGGTGGCGCGGCTGACGATCACCTCGCGGGCAGCCGATTCCCAAGCCGGGGCGCGCCTACGCGTGGAGGGCGGCGCGTGTGGGCGTGTCGAAACCGTCGGCGCGCCGGTCGGGACGAGCGTGCAGGTCGAGGACCTGTTCTATAACCTGCCGGCGCGGCTCAAATTCCTCAAGCAGGATGTCACCGAGCGCCGCGCGATAGACGCCCTGCTGACACGCTATGCACTGGCTTATCCACACGTGCGCTTCAAGCTGGCCGAGGGGAAGACGGCCAGCCTGCAAACCAGCGGCGACGGCGATGCCCGTGCCATCCTGGCCGCGCTCTACGGCGTGGAGGCTGCCAAGCAAATGCTTGAGGTGGATGCCGAAGAGGCCGGCATGAAGCTGACCGGCTTTATCAGCCCCACGGCGCTGACGCGTTCCAACCGCCGCGAGATCACCTTTTTCATCAATGGCCGCTGGGTGCAGAACGTGCCGCTTTCTGCTGCGCTTTTACAAGCCTACCATACGCTGCTAATGGTCGGGCGCTATCCGCTGGCCGTACTGTTCCTGGAAGTCGAGCCCGCCGAAGTGGATGTCAACGTTCACCCCGCCAAAGCCGAGGTGCGCTTCCGCGAGCAGGACAAGGTGTTCAGCTTCGTGCAGCGGGCGGCGAGGCGGGCGATCCTGGCCTACACGCCGGTGCCGCAGGTCGCAGCGCAAACATTGTGGGGTTCGCAGCCGAGGATGATCGACCCGGCGTGGAGTCTGGCGCACGAAGAGCAGTTATCAGTAGACAGTAATCAGTTATCAGTAAACAGTGATCAGTTATCAGTTTCCCCTGCACCCCTGCCCCCGCTCTCCGCCGCACCCCCACTCCCGGGCGCCTCTGTTCCTCTCCTGCGTCTCATCGGCCAGATCGGCGCGACCTACCTTGTTGCCGAGGGGCCGGATGGGTTGTACCTGATCGACCAACACGCCGCGCACGAGCGAGTCCTATTCGAGAAGCTCATGGCGCAGCACGAGCAAAAGAAAGTTCCCTCGCAAGCACTGCTCACACCGATGGTGGTAACTCTGCCTCCCCAAGCCTCTACCCTCCTAACCTCTAACCTCCCTATCCTCCAACATTTAGGCTTCGAAGTCGCGCCTTTCGGCGCCAATACCTTCCAGGTGCGGGCTATGCCAGCCCTGTTCGCATCCAGCGACCCGGCTGCCGCGTTGCGCGCTGTGGTGGAAGATTTCGAGGAGGACGAAACGCCCTTGCAGGTCGAAGCCGAAGCGCGCCTCGCCGGGCGGGTTTGTAAGCGGCTGGCGGTCAAGGCCGGGCAGGTGCTTTCGCCAGAAGAACAGCGCGTCCTCTTGAATGACTTGGAAAATTGCGCCTCGCCGCGCACCTGTCCGCACGGGCGACCGACGATGATTCATCTGTCAGTAGATATGCTGGAGAGGCAGTTCGGGAGGAAAGGCGCGAGGTAGTGGTCAAAACCTGTTATAATACATTGTATTACAGGAGGTCGAATGACCATTGCAACGCATCAGCAAAGGAAAATCCTGAATATTTCTGTCCCGCCAGAATTGTACAATCTGATTGAAGAGGCAGCGCGGGAAGAGCACCGCACCAAGAGTGAGTTGATCCGCGAAGCCTTCCGCCACTACCAGTTCGTGCGCCGTTGGCGGACAATCCGCATGTGGGGCAGCGAGACAGCCACCCGACTCGGCATCCACACAGACGAAGAACTCGAACAAGCGCTGGGGTAACAGACATGGCATTGCTCAGGGTGGTTCTTGATACCAATGTCTACATCTCAGCCGCGCTGCATGGACGCGAGGCCGAGACAGTGTTGGAATTGGCTTCTGCTCGCCGAATCATCCTGCTTATCTCCCCTGCTATTCTGTCCGAATTGGAAGAAAAAGTTCGCGATCAACTTGGATGGACATCGGAGCGCACGGAATTGCTGCTGCGCGCCATCCTGGGCATTACTGAAATCGTCGAACCGCAGATAACATTGAAAGTTGTCACAGAAGACGATGACGATAATCGCGTGCTCGAATGCGCGGCAAGTAGCAGCGCCGACCTCATCGTAACCTTCGATAAAGACCTGTTGCGTCTGAAATCTTACGAGACCACCGGCATCATCACGCCGCGCCAGTTGCAGTTCAATGGGCTGGAAGGATAGAGCAACCATTGACCATTCGAGCATTCGTGGCTTTTTTCGTGGATGGTTTTGCCACGATGCCAAACCAGTTACCGATTTTGCGCTGTAATAATATCAGGCAGTTTCTTTTCTGCCGGCTCGATATCTACGAAACAGCGCAAAGAATGCAATTCCAATCCATGCCACATTGACAACGACTGATGGAATAGCGTGAAAATAATACGAGTTTGTGATCAACAGGACGCCGCCGAGAATGTTCATTGTCTGATAGAGGATCGAATCGCCTTCAAGCCTTTTAGCAGACACCAAAGCATAGGCCGCGAGCAGCAGCACAACGCCGAACCAGCCAGCAATATCCACAAACATCTTCATAGTTTTACCCTCACATCCACCGCCACCGCGCCTTTCGATAACACACGCAGCGGGTTGATCTCGATCTCGCTGATCTCGGGAAAATCATGCGCCAGTTGCGAGAGGCGCAGCAGCACATCCTTCACGGCTTCAGCGTCGGCGGGAGCAATGGAGCGGAAACCGGCCAGTTTCCTGCCAACCCAGGTGCAGCACAGCATGTCTTCGGCTTCAGCATCGGTCAGCGGGGCAAGGGCAAAGGCCACGTCTTTCAACCCCTCCACCTCCACGCCGCCGGAGCCAAACATCATCAACGCGCCGAATTGGGCATCGCGGCTTGCGCCAATGATCACCTCCTGACCGTCGGGCAGTTGGCGTTGAATTTGCACGCCTGCGATACGCGCATCCGGTTTGGCCAGGCGGGCGCGCTCGGTCACGGTGCGGAAGGCCGCGCGGGCAGCCTCTGGACTCTCGATACCGAGCAGCACGCCTCCGACATCGGACTTGTGGGGGATATCCGGCGAGGCGACCTTGACGACAGCCGGGTATCCCAATTCGGAGGCGAGTTGTGCGGCCTCAGCCTCTGTGCGCGCCAGCCTAACAGGCGCGGTCGGGATGCCGTAGGCGGCCATCAGCCGTTGAGCCGGCTCTGGGTCCAGGAAGCAGCCGGTTTGTACATCCGCAAGAACAGAACGGGCAGCCTCCTGTGAAACCCTAAGGGTCACGGAGACCCTTAGGGTTTGTTTATTCAAGAATTCGGCGCGCTCGGCCAGCACTGCCAGGGCGGAAGCGGCGCGTTCGGGAAAACGGTACTCCGGCACGCGGGCGCGGCGGAAACGAGCCGCAGCCGGCTGGATGAGATGCTCGCCCATCAGCGCCACCACGACCGGCTTTTGAGAGGCGTGAATAAGCGGGATGAGCGCCTCGGCGACGGCTTCAGCGGGGAACATCGGGGGATGCGGCAGGATGACCATCGCGCCATCCACGCCGGAATCGGCAAGCAGCAGGCGCAGGCAATCGGTGTATTGCTCCGGTGAGGCGGAAGCCAGCATGTCAATCGGGTTGTGCAGGCCGGCAGCGGGCGGCAGGAGGGATGCAATCGCGGTGCGAGTGGAGGGGGCAAGCTCAGCAAGTTGCAGCCCATGGATTTCAAGGGAGTCCGCGGCAATCACCCCCGGCCCGCCAGCGTTGGTCAACACGGCCATTCTTCGACCGGCGGGCAACGGACAACAGGCCAGCGCCGAAGCCCAGTCGAACATCTCTTCGCTGGTGGCGGCGCGCAACACGCCCGCCTTGCAAAAAGCAGCGTCGTAGGCGGCGTCCTGACCGGCGAGCGCGCCGGTGTGCGAAGCCGCGGCGCGTGCACCGGCAGCGAAACGCCCCACCTTGAGCGCCAGCACCGGCTTGCGCTGCGCGACGCGGTTTGCCTCAGCAATGAAGCGCCTCCCATCACTGACAGACTCGATATAGAGCGTGAGAACGCGCGTGTGCTCATCTTCTGCGACGGCGGCAAGCATGTCAGTCTCGTTGACGTCCGCCTGGTTGCCGAGCGAGATGAGCCGCGAAAAGCCAAAGCCCTGGCCGCGTGCCCAGTCAATGATCGCCGCGCAGATCGCGCCGGATTGGGAAATGAAGGCCACGTCGCCAGCAACAGGCATGGGCGGCGGCAGGAAGGTGGTGTCCAGCGGCAGGTGTGTATCCAAGAGGCCAATGCAGTTCGGCCCGATGATGCGCATCCCGTTCTCCCTGGCGAGGCGCAAGATTTCGGCCTCCAGCGCGGCTCCATCCGCTCCGGCCTCGCGGAATCCCGATGAGACGATGATCGCAGCTTGGATGCCGCGCCGGGCGCAGGCACGCAGCGCCTCAGCCACGCCGGGCGCGGGGACGATCAGCACAGCCAGTTCCACCGGATCGGGGACGTCCGCCAGGCGGTTATAAATCGGCCTGCCGAACAAGTTGCCGCTCTTTTGGCTGACGAAGTGGATCGCGCCGTCGTAGCCGCTGTTGACCAGGTTGCGCGCCGCGCCGTATCCCAGCTTGGCCGGGCTGGTGGAGGCGCCGAAAACAACCACGCCGCGCGGGTGGAAGAAGGGGGTGAGAGATGAGTCGGTCATTGGTTATCAGTGTTCAGTGAACAGTAACTGCTGAAAATGAAAAGAGGCTGTCTAAAAAGTCATGCTGAGTGCAACGAAGCATCTCCCCCAATGAAGAGACCCTTCGCTTCTCTCAGGGTGACAGGATGCTTTTTAGACAGCCCCATATTTTGGCAGAGGCGTCATGCGTATCCGATCGTCTTCGACCACAGAGAAGTGCCCCTCCCAATCCACTCGGCTGGAAACGGCCTCGACGGCCACGCAGGCGACATGTGCGGAAGAAGGCGCAGAGATACGGAACAAGATTATCCCGCTTGCGGCTGGGAGGCGAGAACGAAAGGCCAACTCACCGAAATCCTTGTCGAAGGTAATGAGAATTCGGCTTTCTCTTTGGGCGCGAGTGAGGATGCTTTCATCATCGCTGCCCGGAGCATCGGTACGAACCCAAATTACATCGTGACCCTTTTCCCGCAAGGCGTCAACAGCCTCAGCAGGAAAGTTTTCATTCGCAAGAAGACGCACTTCAAACCCCTTCTATCGCGAGAGGATAAACCCTTTCAGCTTTCAAGAGGCTGCTGGCATAATTCAAGCAGGCGGTAACATCCTCATGAGTCAGGCCTGGGTAGTTGCGTAAAATTTCGGCTTCAGTCCAGCCTTGCGCAAGCAAGTCCACGATGAACTCCACAGCCAACCGGGTACCTTTGATGACCGGCTTGCCAACCAGAATCTTGGGATCAACCACAATTCGTTCATACCAGTTCATTGGAAACTCCTTGAACCATTGTATTATAAACCAATGCAAGAGTGTTTTTCGCGTGGGGTATAATTCGGCCATGGAAACCCGCCCAAGCTTCTCCTTCCGTCCCTACCTCGCCTCCACGGTAATTCTATTCATCTCCGGATGGGGCGGGCTGGCGATACTCCTCACCTCCACCGAGCCGACCGTCTGGCCGCGCTGGGGCTTCTACGTGCTGTGGACGCTGGCGCTGACCGGCACAGCCATGCCAATCACCTGGTTCCTGAACCTGCGCTTCCCTTCCGAGCCGCCCGCGGGCGAATTCGTGATCGTACGCCAGGCGCTCTGGTTTGGCGTCTACGGCAGCACGCTGGCCTGGCTGCAGCTTGGTCACATCTTCACAGTATGGTACGCGCTTGGCCTGGCGGGGGGATTGGTCGCCATCGAGTACCTCATCCGCTTGCGGGAACGTTCCCGCTGGCAGCCGCCCGCGACATCCCCAACGGAACCCGAAACCCCACCGAATGCCTGACCTAAGCGCCCTGCCCTCCGTCGAACGACTGCTCCAAACGAGACAGGCTGCGGAGTTGATCGCCGTATACGGGCGTCCGCTCACCCTGAACGCCATTCGCAGCGTGCTGGACGAGGTGCGGGAGAGCGCTTCGAGCGGCACGGAACTGATCTTGCCGGTAAGTGAAATCCTGCTCGACTTTGCCCGTCAGTTGCTCGAAACATGGACGCGGCCGACGCTCGTTCCGGTCATCAATGCCAGCGGGGTCGTCCTGCACACCAACCTGGGGCGTGCTCCCCTGAGCAAAGCGACATTGCGCGCCATGGAGGCGGTCGGGCGCGGTTACTCGAACCTGGAATTCGACCTGGCGACCGGCAAGCGCGGCTCGCGCCTGATCCACGCCGAGGCGCTGCTCAAACGGCTGACCGGCGCGCAGGCCGCGTTGGTGGTCAACAACAATGCTGCGGCAGTGCTGCTGGCGCTTTCGGCCCTGGCGGCGCGGCGCAGGGCGGTCATTGCCCGCACACAACTGGTCGAGATCGGCGGGGGATTCCGTGTGCCGGATGTGATGAGCCAATCCGGCGCGAAGCTGGTCGAGGTGGGAACGACGAACAAGGTGCGCCTTGCGGATTACGAAGAAGCCCTGCAAGAACCGACTGCGCTGGTGCTGCGCGCTCACCGCTCCAATTTCAAGATCATCGGCTTTACCGAAGAGCCCGAATTGGAAGAGATTGTCAATATGGCGCACGCCCGCAGCGTTCCCTGCATGGACGACCTCGGCTCCGGCGCGCTGCTGGATACCGCCAAATTCGGCCTGGCGCACGAGCCGACCGTCCAGGAATCGCTGGCCGCGGGCGTGGACCTGGTCTGTTTTTCAGGGGATAAGCTGCTTGGCGGTCCGCAGGCAGGCATCATCCTCGGCCGCGCCGAACTGGTAGAGAAATGCAAGCGGCACCCGCTGGCGCGCGCCGTGCGCGCCGATAAGACCTGCCTGGCGGGCATCGCTGCCACGCTGCTGCACTATCTCAAAGACGAAGCCGAGCGCGAGATCCCCATTTGGCAGATGATCGCGACCACGCCCGAACAAACCAAGGCGCGGGCAGAGAGTTGGGCCGAGGAAATCGGCCAAGGGGAAGTAGCGGCTGGTGAATCCACTGTAGGAGGCGGCAGCCTGCCTGGCGAGAACCTGCCCACATTCCTGCTGGCACTGGAGGTCAAGAGCGCGGATAAGTTCCTCGAAAGACTGCGCAAGCAACAGCCGCCCATCATCGCCCGCACCGAAAATGACCGCGTCCTGCTTGACCCGCGCACAGTCCTGCCTGAGCAGGAGGGCGCGCTGCTGGTGGGGTTGAAGAATGCTTTGGGGAAAAAGATTTAACGCGAATGGCGCTAATGGGCGAATGGCGCGAATATCTTGGGGCTTGCCTTATGGCCGTGATGATTTTGGGAGGATGAGATGAGCGAGGAACTTATCGAGAAAGAACTATCTTACAAGATCATGCAAGCTGCGTTCGAAGTGCATAACCAATTAGGACCTGGCTTCCCTGAGAGCATATACAACAAAGCGATGACACGCGAATTGGTTGCTCAAGGGATGGAAGTCGAACAACAAAAACAAATTCTCGTTTACTACAAAGGCAAGCCCCTTGGCGAATTCTTTCTCGATAACGTTGTCAACAGGTGTGTGATCTTGGAATTAAAGGCTGTCAGTGAATTAGCCCCCATCCACGAACAACAGGCTTTATCCTACCTTAAAGCCACCGGTTTATTGTTGGCAATCGTCATCAATTTTGGAACACCCCGCGTCACCTACAAACGCGTCGTAAACACCACAAGCAGATACATTCGCTCCTCACACACGTTTCGATCCACCGTTATGCAACCCTGAAGCGCAAGACTCCCAATCAAAATCTCTATTCGCGTCATTCGCCCATTCGCGCCATTCGCGTTGAAAAGCCTTCCTCTCTTATTCGCGTCATTCGCACATTCGCGCCATTCGCGTTGAATCTTTTCCCAGGAGCAACCCATATGAAATCCGACCTCGACTCTCTCATGCAAGCCAAGAATCTCGACGCCATCCTCGTCATCGGCAACGCCGAGCACAACCCGCCGATGTACTACCTGACCGGCGGCGGGCACGTCAGCGGCGCGGCGCTCATCAAAAAGCGCGGCGAAGAGGCCGTGCTCTTCCACCAGGATATGGAGCGCGGCGAGGCGGCCAAAACCGGCCTCAAGTGCATCTCCTACAGCAATTATCCCTACGAGAAGCTGCTTAAGGAAGCCAATAACGACACTGCCCTGGCTGCTGCCCTGCGTTACCAGCGTATGTTCGCGGACATCGGATTGACACGCGGCCGCGTCGGCCTCTACGGCTTCAGCGACGTCGGCTCGGCGCTGGCCGTTTTCGACCACGTCCGCCGCCTCTTGCCGGAGTTGGAACTGGTCGGCGAGACACGCGATGGCTCCCTGTTCATGTACGCGATGGAAACGAAGGACGAGGCCGAGGTGAAGCGCATCCGCAAGATGGGCAAGATCACGACTGAGGTCGTGGGACGCGTCGCGGCGTATCTTACCAGCCGTGAGGTGCGCGCCGATGAAGTTCTTGTGAAAGAAGACGGTTCCCCGTTGACGATTGGCGAGGTCAAGGCCAAGATCAACCTATGGCTGGCCGAGCTGGGCGCAGAAAACCCCGAGGGGACGATCTTCGCCATCGGGCGCGACGCCGGCCTGCCCCACTCCACCGGTACCGCCAGCGACCTGCTGCGCCTGGGGCAGACCATCGTCTTCGACATCTTCCCGTGCGAGGCAGGCGGCGGCTACTTCCACGACTTCACCCGCACCTGGTGCCTGGGCTACGCCACCCCCGATGCGCAGAAGCTGTACGAGGAGGTCAAGACCGTGTTCGACAAGGTGATGGAGAACTTCGATCTGAACACGCCTTACAAGAACCTCGACCGCTTCGTCTGCGAGCAGTTCGAGGCATTGGGGCACAAGTCGCCGCTCAACACCACCGCGCCGCTGGACGGCTACGTCCACTCGCTGGGACACGGCGTGGGATTGAACATCCACGAGCGACCCTGGTCCGGCAAGACCGCCACGGAAGATAATATTCTCAAGCCCGGAGTGGTCGTCACTGCCGAGCCGGGGCTGTACTACCCTGAAAAAGGCATGGGTGTGCGCATCGAGGATACGGTTTGGATCCACCCCGACGGGCGGGTAGAGATATTGGCAGAGTACCCGTATGACCTTGTGTTGACGATGAAAAAGTGGCATAAACAATAACTCGTGGTCAGCAAGTCCTTCAAACCTTGTAAAATAGTATCTTTTACGCTACAATTTCATGCCTGCACGTACCAAATTCCTGCAACTCCTCATGAGTGGTCAGGCTGACGCAAACATTGCGTTCAGCGACCTCTGCTCGCTGCTCGAATGGCTCGGCTTTCAAGTGCGCGTGAGAGGCAGCCATCGGAAAAGAAATGAACTCGCAAGAATATCAGATGATTATCTATTGGAGCGATGAGGATCAAGCCTATCTGGTCGAAGTCCCTGATCTCCCAGGCTGCATGGCAGATGGCAAAACACGCCAGGAAGCCCTGGCCAACGCGGAGGTCATCATCCAGGAATGGATTGAGACTGCTCGCGAACTTGGCCGCCCCATCCCCACGCCGCAGGGAAGATTGCTCACGATTTCCGAAACTGCGGAGAGACTCGGCTTGAGTGTAGCCATGGTGCGCCGATATTGCGCAGATGGAAAACTCCCTGCCCAAAAAGTCGGGCGCGATTGGACCATTCGCCAGCGCGACGCGGAGCATTTTGCCGCCATTCCCCGCCACAGTGGACGCCCTTCAATACGCTATGCCCAACTTCAACAAAGCGTACACAGCGTGGCAGACAAGTCTGCTGACTGAATAGACCTCTTGCATAAGCACCAAGGTGCGCTAGAGAGCGCACACAAATCATCGGATGAGGAACAATGAAAACCATCTTCGAAGTTCTTAGCAAGCAAGAAGTCGAACGCATCCACGCCGCGTCGATGGAAGTGCTGGCGACCGTCGGCATCAAGGTGGACTACCCCTACGCCCGCGACCTGTTCCGCCAGGCCGGCGCACAGGTAGACGATGAGAAGCAAGCGGTGCGCATCCCGGAATCGCTGGTGCGGCAGGCACTCTCAAGCGCGCCCAAGCAGTTCAAGCTCTACGGCTCGGACGGTAAACTGGAGATGGACATCGGCGGCGATGCGATCCAGTTCGCCACGCTCGGCACACCCACCGCGATGCGTGACCGGGAGACCGGCCTCCACCGCCCCAGCACGATGGCGGACGTGCTCAACCACATCAAGCTGATTGATGGCTGCGAGTACATCCACGGCTCGCAGATGGACGTCTGGCCGAACGATATCCCGATGACCACCATCCACAGCGAAGCCATTTCGGCCTGGGCGCACAACAGCCGCAAATCCTTCGGTTTGGGCTGTTATGGCTACCTGCCCACTCTCGACATGCTGCGCATGATGGCGATTGCCGTCGGCGGCAAGGAAGAGTTGAAAAAGCGGCCGCGCTTCTTCGGCATCTGCAACACCGTCAGCCCGCTGGCGATGACCCAGATCCAGGTCGAGGGGATGCTGATCGTCGCCGACTACGGCCAACCGGTCACGCTCGCGCCGGAGGGCATCGCCGGGACGACCGCGCCGGTCTCGCTGGCTGGGCTGCTCGTGCAAGAGAATGCCAACATCCTGGCACACATCACCCTGGCGCAGATCTTCCGCCCGGGCGCGCCTGTGCTCTATGGCACCGTCTCGACCATCGCCAACCTGCGCAATGGCACCGTGGCTCTCGGCGCGGTGGAAACAGGCCTAATCACTGCGGCATCCGCGCAACTGGCGTGCTATTACGGCATCCCGATCCGCTCGGTGGGCGGCACCACCGAAGCCAAAACCGAAGACCTGCAGGCCGGCGTCGAGCGCATGTCCACATTGCTGCAAGCGGTTCTGGCGGGCGTGAACTACATCACCTGCGCCGGGACGCTGGACAGTTCCATGCTCGAGTCCGAGGCCTTGCTGGTGATGGACGATGAACTCGCCGGTATGGCGCTGCGCGTCGCACGCGGCATCCAGGTCAACGAGACGACGCTGGCGATGGACCTGATCCGCAAAGTGAACTTCACCAGCAACTACATCACCGAGAAACATACCATGCAGAACTTCCGCAAGGAGCATTACCTGCCCAAGTTCATGGTGCGGCAGCCGTATGAGTCATGGGAGAAGGAAGGCGCGAAGAGCGCAATGGACAACGCCCGCGAGAAGGTCAAAGAGATCCTCGCTAAACACCAGCCGCGCCTGCTCGACCCGACCATCGAGAAAGAACTCGAAGCCTACCGCAAGATGGTGGCCGAGCGCCCGATGGAAGAGCTCTATAAATACGAATCTCCTGAGATGCAGGATTTCCGTTTACTATAAATCCGAACCAAGAAGGTCACCAAGGAACACAAAGGAAAAACCTTCGTGACCCTTCGTGTCCTTCGTGGTTAAATCTTTTTTCCGGTCTGCCCGGGTTAGGACTGCCCATGAATAAACTTTCCCTCCGCCTCAAATTGCTCTTCAGCACCGGCGACCTGAGCACCAGCATCCCGCTCGCCATCCTGATGTTCTTCCAGCTCTACTTCATGACCGATGTGGCCGGGCTGCGCCCCGATTACGCCGGATGGGCGGTCGGGCTGGGCAAGATCTGGGATGCGGTCAACGACCCACTCATCGGCCTCATCTCGGACCGCATCCGCACCCGTTGGGGGCGCCGGCGTGGATTGCTCCTGTTCTTCGCCGTCCCGCTTGGTCTGACGTTTATGCTGATGTGGCTGGTGCCGCCGCTCAGCCCGCTGGGGCTGACGGCTTATTACACCGTCACCTTTATCCTGTTCGACACCTTTTTCACCATCATCCACGTCAGCTACAACTCATTGACTCCCGAGCTGACCGATGACTACGATGAGCGTTCGACGCTAAACGGCTACCGCATGGTCTTCTCGATCACCGGAACGCTCGGAACCATCATCCTGGCGACTGTGGTTGGCTGGTACGTAGCTGACAAGCGGTTGCTGTTCGCCATTCTCGGCATCGGGCTGGGGTTGGTTTCCATCATCCCTCCGCTGATCGTCTTCCGGGTCACGCGCGATAAAGATTCTGCTGAACAACCGGAACCGATGCCCATGTGGCAGGCGCTCAAGACCACGCTGAGCAACCGCCCATTTTGGCTGATCATGGGCCTGTACCTGCTGAGCTGGACGGCTGCCAGCATCCTTTCGGCCACGCTGATCTATTTTGCCAACTACTACCTGAAAGTCCCGGACCAGGCGAACTACTTCGTGTTGATCGCGGAAGGATCAGCGATCTTTTTCATCCCTTTGGTAGTCTGGCTATCCAGAAAGTTGGATAAACGTAAATCCTTCATTGTTGGGAGTATCACCTGGGCAGTCATCCTGATCGGCCTGTCGATTATCCGCTCGGATCAGTTGCTGCCGGCTTACCTGCTGGCTGCCCTCTCCGGCTTCGGCATAGCCACGGCGTACGTCGTCCCCTGGGCGATGATCCCCGACATCATCGAGTTCGACCAGGCTGAAACCGGCGAACGCCGCGAAGGCTCCTATTATGCCTTCGCCTCGTTCTTCCAGAAAATGGCCACAGGCATTGCCGTTTGGGGCATGGGGCAGGCACTGGCGGCGGCGGCTTATATCACACCGCAATTGGGACAACCGCTGCCGGCCCAGCCGGTGGAAGCGGTGAACGCCATCCGCTTGTTCATGGGCCCGATCCCGGCGGCCCTGCTGATCCTGGCCATCCTCTGCGCCTGGCGCTTCAACATCACCCGCCAGAGCCATCACGAGATGGTCGAGAAATTGAAAAGCCGCGGATAATATCTCCGGAGTTTCTTATGGATGAGTTCGATTTCGAAACCCTCGCCGTCCACGCCGGCGAGGAGGCCGACCCGGAAACGGGCGCGCTGCGCTTGCCCATCGACATGGCGATCACCTTCAAGCTGCCGAAATTCGGCAGCAAGCTGATGGAAGCCTTGCTGCTGGAATCCTCCCGCGCCCCGCACGCCTACACCCGCTGGAGCAACCCGACCTTGCGCGCCCTTGAAGACCGGCTCACCGCGCTCGAGGCGCCCAATGGACTACCCGATGGAGCGAAAGTCACGGCGGTCGTCACCGCCAGTGGGATGGCAGCCGTCTCGGCGTTGGCCTTCACCTTCCTGAGCCAAGGCGACCACATCATCGCCAGCGAGGTCTGCTATGCCGGGTCTGTGGAGCTGTTCGGCTTGCACCTGCCACGCTTCGGCATCCAGGTCAGCCTGGTCGACACCAGCGACCCGGGACAAGTGCGCGCCGCGCTCCGCCCGAACACCAAACTGGTCTACGTGGAGACGCCTGCCAACCCGATCCTGCGCATCGCCGATATTTCCGCACTGGCCGATCTCGCTCACGAGGCGGGCGCAAAATTGGCTGTTGATTCTACTTGGGCCAGCCCCGCACTCCAAAAACCCTTCGCCCTGGGCGCGGATTTTGTGCTCCACAGCCTGACCAAGTACATGAACGGTCACGGCGATGCGCTCGGAGGCGCCGTACTGGGAGGCGAGGCCGACATCCTGAAGATCCGCCGCGAGATGCTCGTCCATCTGGGCGGGGCGATGAGCCCGTTCAACGCCTGGCTCATCCTGCGCGGATTGGTCACCCTGCCGGCGCGCATGCGCCAGCATTGCGAGAGCGCCCAAATAGTGGCTGAGTTTTTGGAGAGCCACCCAAAGGTGCGCCGGGTGGTTTATCCGGGGCTGGCGAGTCACCCGCACCATGAGCTTGCCTCCCGCCAGATGACCGGCTTTGGCGGGATGCTCACCTTCCAATTGAAAGGCGGATTGGGCGCAGCCATCACCCTCTCCGAAAAGATCAAGGTTTTTTCCTACGCCACCTCGCTCGGTCATGCCCACAGCCTGCTCTTCTACTATCCCACCGACCTGTATGTTGACGCGGCGACCTACCTGAGCGAGGCGCAGAAGCAGTCCATCCGCCTCTGGACCGGCGATGGCATCATCCGCGCCAGTATCGGCCTGGAGAGCGCCGATGATCTGATCGCGGACCTTGACCAGGCTTTACGCAGCCGCACCTTGCGCGGCGCGGTCGGACCGCTGGCGTATAAGATTTTGAAGGGAAAATCAAAATAACCATCATACTGTCTGCCAAGATGTTGACGTTCGGGTGGATAACGCTATAATCACTCGCGGTGTAAGGGTCGCTCGCCGTTGCTTCGCCAAAGAGCGGTCGCTAGAGCACGTACTTCCCAAGACGGGAATTTTTTCGCTTGCTAAATTCCCAAAAAGGGATATAATACCCATGCATATCATCTCAAGGCAAAAACTGGCGCAGTTTTGGACAGTCCACAGCGATGCTGAAGATGCGCTCAAAGCTTGGTTCAAGGAGGCCGACCATGCCCAATGGACGACTCCCGTCCAGATAACTGCACGTTACCCCACCGCAGATCTCCTGCCTGGAAACAGAATAGTATTCAACATCAAGGGACAACACTATCGCCTTGTGGTGAAGATACACTACAATACCGGAGCTATTTACATTCGATTTGTAGGCACGCACGAAGAGTACAACAAGATCAATGCGGAGACTATATGAACAGGCCGAAAGTGATCAAGACCGAAGCGGATTACCGGGAGGCGCTGGCGCATCTCGAAACCCTCATGGACGCCGCGCCTAATTCGCCTGCTGAGGAAGAGTTGGAATTGCTTGCCGTTCTCATCGAGGAATATGAGAAGGACAAGTGTCCCATTGGTTTGCCGGATCCAATCGAAGCGATCAAGTTCCGCATGGAACAACAAGGGCTGACCCGTAAAGACCTTGTCCCCTATATCGGGAGCCAAAGTAAGGTGTCCGAAGTGCTTAATGGGAAGCGTCCACTAAGCCTATCCATGATCCGCAATTTGGAAAAAGGCTTGGGTATTCCTGCTGAAGTGCTACTACAAACGCCCGGCCAGAATCCACCGGGTACAACCACCACAGAACACTATAAACTTATTGAAGGCGCTATCCTGCTAGACCCTGACGTGCGTCCCTATTTTCCCGATTCCGAATCGGTCAATACCACTCTGCGCTCGCTAATCAAAACAGTGACGGAAATACCTGCCTTGGGTAAACGCTACACTCAACACTCTCAAAGCGCGCACCGCATCGCGGAAAAGTAACATCTCCCGCCAACTGTTCACTGAATACTGTTCACTGAATACTGATCACTGATTACTGAACACTGTTCACTGTACACTGATTACAGAACACTGATTACAGAACACCGATTACTGAACACCGATGACCCCCCTCCCCCCCGCCCGCATCCTCGCCATCGAAACTTCCTGCGACGAGACCGCCTGCGCCGTGCTCGAAAACGGCCGCGCCCTGCTCGCCTCCACCGTCGCCTCTCAGATGGACATCCACGCCCGCTATGGCGGCGTTTACCCGGAGGTGGCCTCGCGCCAGCACATTCTGTCCATCGTACCGGTTGTCGAGCAAGCCCTATCCCAGGCGCACCTGACGCTCCGCGACGTCAACGCCATCGCCGTGACGCGCGGCCCCGGCCTGGCTGGCTCGCTGCTCGTCGGGTTGAACCTGGCCAAAGGCCTCGCGCTCGGCACAGAACTGCCGCTGGTGGGGATCAACCACCTCGAAGGTCACATCTACTCCGCCTGGGTCTACAACGCCGGCGACACGCCTCCACCTGAGCCGCAGTTCCCGCTCGTGGCCCTGCTCGTCTCCGGCGGGCATACCGAGCTGAACCTGATGACAGACCACCTGCAATACACGCGCCTCGGCGCCACCCGCGACGACGCCGCCGGCGAGGCCTTCGACAAGGTCGCCCGCCTGCTCGGTCTGGGTTACCCCGGCGGCCCCGCCATCCAGAAAACCGCCGAGGAGGGCGATCCGGCTTCGTTCCACTTCCCACGCGCTTGGCTGGAAGGGACGTGGGACTTTTCGTTCAGCGGCCTCAAAACCGCCGTGCTGAGAGAGATCAAGCGGCTGGAGGAGGAAGGCCGGCCCATCCCTGTGGCGAACATGGCCGCCAGCTTCCAGGCGGCTGTTGTCGATGTGCTGCTCAACAAAACGCTCAAAGCCGCCCGCGAATTCGGGGCCAAGGAAATCGTCGTCGGGGGCGGCGTTTCGGCCAACCGCCTCCTGCGTCAGGCATTCCTCGCACAGCAGGAATTCCCGGTCAACATTCCCCGTCTCTCGCTCTGCACCGATAACGCCGCCATGGTTGCCGCCGCCGGCTACTTCCGCCATGCGCTCGGCCACCACGCCGGGCTGGAGATCGATGTACTCCCCACCTGGCCGCTTTCGTGAAATCCACTTGAACGGGAGGCTGAAATGGCTTACGATGAAAACCTGACCCAAAGGATCCGCACCCATCATGAAAAAGCCGCGTGTCAAAACCTTCGACATCACCGGGCGTCCGATGAAGGGCTGGATCATGGTATCCGCCGAGGGGATCGGCAGCGAAGCTGATCTCAAGCAATGGGTCCATCAAGGCGTGACCCTCGCCCAATCCTTGCCTCCGAAATGAAACAGCGCTCCCTCTTCCTGGTCATATCGGGCATCATCTTATACCTATTTGGCTTACTACTCGGTTCGGCGCTCTCGGCGGGTCTCGCCTGGGGCGAGATCGAGACAAGGCTGCACACTTCCTTCCCGCCCACCGCTGGCTTGAAAACCTTGAAATGCCCTTTGCTGCTCGCTCCCGCCGAATCGGGCATTATAACCGCAACCTTCGATAATCCTACGAATGAACTGGTGACACCTGAGATCAGTCTGGAAATCAACACAACTGTAGGTGCGAAACAAACCGGGCAGAGCCTCTCCCTGGCCCCTGGCGCGGCGCAAACCCTAAGCTGGACGGTGGGCGCCGGCGATCGCATCTTTGGCCGGCTGATCCTGGTGGGCGTCTATCAATCCCAATACCGCCAGCTTGGCTCCCGTGTGGCGCAATGCAGCATCCTCGTTCTGGGGTTGTTCGGTCTCAGCGGCATCCAGACCCTCACCGTGATCTTCGCTGCCAGTATCCTATGCTTGGTTCTCGGCAGCGCCTTGTGGCTTCTCGGGATGAGGCAACCGGGCAGACCCGTATCCGCGGCCTCCAACCCTGGCGGCGTATTGGCCGCCACCGTGCTGGCCGCCATGCTCACCTCCCTGCCGCGCTGGTGGGGGCTGACCCTTTTCTGCCTCTCCCTGACCGTACTGATGATCGGTGTGATCCTTACGGAATACATCCTCTTCCCTTCGAGACATAAATGAATCTCACCCTCTCCGCCCGCCCGCCCTTCTCTTTCCTCTCCGTGGTCAACTCGCACGGCTGGATGCAACTCGCTCCCTTTATTTTTGACAAGGAGACCGCTACGCTCCTCTACGTGTACCGTCTCCAATCCGGGCGCCTCCTCGAGCTGCGCCTGCGCGCCGCCTCCGACGGGGTGCAGGTCGCGGCAACCGGCGCGTTGTCCTCCTCCGAGCGCCGCGAGATCCAGCACGCCGTTTCCTGGATGTTCGGCCTGGAGATGGACTTCAGCGAGTTCTACGCCCTGGCGCGCCGCGAACCGAAGCTGGCGCAGGCCGAGGCCAAAGCGCAAGGCCGAGTCCTGCGCTCGCCGACCCTCTTCGAGGACGTGGTCAAGACCATCCTCACCACCAACACCCTGTGGGGCGCCACCAAGCGCATGACGGGCAACCTGGTGACGCAATTTGGCGACCCGCTGCCCGATGACCCCTCCCGCTGCGCCTTCCCACCCCCCGAACGCCTGGCCGCCGCAAGCGAATCGATGCTGCGCTCCGAAACGCGCCTCGGCTACCGCGCCCCTTATATCTATCAATTGGCTTCCCGCGTCGCATCCGGCGAACTCGACCTGGAAACCTTCAAACATTCGGACCTGCCAACGCCCGACCTGCGCAAGGGACTGATGAAGATCAAAGGCATCGGCCCCTACGCCTCCGCCAACCTGCTCATGCTCCTCGGGCGCTACGACTTCCTCACCATTGACACCTGGGCGCTCAAAATGGTCTCGCATGAATGGTATAACGGACAGCCCATCACCGCCGCCGAAGTCGAGACCCACTTTGAGCAATGGGGCAAGTGGAAAGGTCTCGCCTATTGGTTCTGGGATTGGTCGTACAAGGGATGAGTAGTAGAGCGGGTTTCTTACCCGCCACCTCTGGCTAGCGCAAATTCAGCTCAAGTCCATCGTTGAGATATTCTTCTGCCCATCCGAGTATTCGTGGTTGGTTTTATTCGTGGACGGTTTTGGCCCACATCCCACCTTTAGGGCAAAAAGATTTCGGTCTCAGTCACGGCCTCGGCGGAGCAAAGAAAGCCCCCTCCATTGTGAACAACGGCCAGCGGACTGGATAGCCGAAACCTGCACCCACCGCACACTTGCCCTCCCGAAGGACGCCGGGACGGTGCGGACGCAAGTGCCGGGGGGTGCGGTGTAAGCGGATGAAAAGCCCCCCTTCGGCTCGACTCCATCCGCTTATCCGTTTATCCGCTTTGCCGAAGGCATCCGTTGACCATTTTCCATCCCTCCCCGCCCCCCTTTTCATCTCGCCATTTCGAAGATCGAATGATCTGACGGTACGGGAAATAATTGCTGGTATTGCCGAGGCAAGTGTGGTCGAAGATTATCCTGATTATCATAAGGGAGCTTGTGCACTGGTGCTACAGAAAGATAAACGTGGCAGCCCCATTCATGTGGTTTGGGGGCTTCCTAAAAGTGGAGAGGCCAAGGCTGTTCTGGTCACCGCATATCGCCCCGACCCTGCGCGCTGGACGGATGGCTTTACAAGGAGAGTAAGATGACAAAGCGTCGAATTACAAAATTGATCCATGTCGGTGAATACATCGCCGAGGTGAGCGTCGAGATGATCTACGCGGACGATGATTGGTCCCCTTACCTTTCTTTGGAAGATGCAGAGAAATTGGATGATGTCCGCGAAGCCTTGCAGCGCAAGGATTTCAAAACTGCTCAAAGATTGGCTCATGTATATGAGCTTTCGCCGCTGGCAGTTTGAGATACAACCAAAGGAATTCAGGCTCACACAGGCGACAGTCAATTCGAAATGACTGTCGCCTTTTTACTTTGTTACAAAGGTGTGGTTCGCGAAGGGTGTCCCGCCGAAGGTCCCCGAAGGGGAAAGGAAAAGTGGGATAATTGTCAGCGGATTGGATAGCGGATAAGTGGATGTCCGCTTTGCCGAACGCATCCGTTGACCAAGATTTTGGCGCACCCTCCTCGAATTGGTCCGCGAATTCACGAATACCCTTCGGGTACGACTTGGGGCCGTTATTCGTGTATTCGTGGAGGTTTTATTAGTGGATGGTTCGCCTACTTCTTCAGCCTCTTCAATATCTGCCTCGGATGGTCGTACCAGAAGTCGCCGTAGCCCTCGGCTGCTTCGCTCGCGCTCTGGTTATACATCGCCAAGCACACACACACGGTCAGCCCCTTGTGCTTGAATTCGCGCGGCTGTCCGTTGGCGGGGTCAAGGAATAGCGTCTTGTAGCCGTCGATCTTATATTCGTAATCGGTAACGGTCATGCCTTTAGGGTCAACGAACAAGATCCAGTAACCACTCCCCTTCTTCAACCAGAAAATGAAATCCGGATGGAAGTCACGGATGCGGTTCTCGCGCGGGTGGTAGTAGGGCATGGTAATGGCATCGGCATTCTCGTCGGCGCGGCTGAACATCCACCAATCGAAGGTATTGAAATGATTATCGGGTTGATCGAGGTACGCATCCAGCTCGCGAATGAAGGTTTTCTCACTCTCCACCTGGACGGAGTAGTTGATGAGCAAGTGTCGGACATCGTCGGACAGAATGAGCGGCAAGTAGTAGTGGCCGGGAACGTTCCTCAATTCCAGGTTGACGCCGTTCGCTGAGAAGGTCTCTTCCTTGACAGCGGTAAAGAAGGTGTTGATGCGCGCGGTAGCTTCTGCCTGGTTAATCTCGCCGATGGCTAGCTGATGAGTGATTTCCTCGATACTGCCTTGGGGTTGTTTGTAGTTCTTGACCCTCGCCACTTTTTTCTGGAGCTCATCGATGTTCTCGATGAGCACCCGGATGCGTTTGAAGTGATTGATCTCGTCTTCCAGCAGCTTGAAGCCATCGCATTCCTTGGGCAGGATGTCAAAGTAACGCGTCAGTCTCGGCAGGAGGATATCCACCGAGCCGAATTTCTTTTCGCCAGCAGTGTTGAAATACTCGTCAGGAGCAACCAGGGACTGTTCGAGCAGCCCGATCTGGCGTGGGCGCATATCGTGGTGGGCCAGCAGCAGACGCTCATCGCCCAGGTAATCCACGTAGCCTTTCAGGATGGCCAGTTCAGGGGCGGGGAGTTCGAATTTTCGTAGTTTTCGGTCTTCAACCAGTAGATGATCAGAAATGCGATAGGTTGGGATTAGCAGCGGCTGGCCTCCAATGGCCGACTCGTTCACACCCAATTCCAGCAGCAGGCCCTGGTCTTTTTCCTTTTCCTGGTCGAGTTCTATAAAAACGGTTTCGAGGGCTGTCCGGTTGGTGCCGAAGATGAACAGGCTTTCGACCCCCGGCAGATAAGGCCGGGCGGCCTGGAAGGTCTGTTCGTCCACTTCTCTGGCGGTGCGGAGCGAGGCCAGGCGCTTGCGTTTGCCTTTGAGTGGTTCGATGCGCACCCCGCGGCCAACGGATTGCAGGATGAACTTGCGCGCCTCGCTGCCAATGCCGATGTTGATGAAAGTGAGCACATTCGGGCGGTTGGAGTCCCAGCCCTCGTAGAAGCTGCGCGAGCCCATCAGGATATTGATGTCCGTGTCGTCTTCGTTCAAGCGGGAGAAAAAGCTCTCATCCTCGAAGCCTTTGACCACCTCGTAGCCGGCAAGTTCACCTTTCATCCAGTTGGAAGTTGTGCCGATTTTGATAAGTGCAAAGGGCGCGGCAGCCGACTTGAGTTTGAAGGCCAGTTCCTTTTCATTCGACGGGCGCACCAACACTTCGATCTCGCCCGCGCTATCTGCGTTGAACACTGCCCGGAGAATATCGCCCATGCCTAAGGCCTCAAAAAGCGAACGGTCCAGGTGGAAGGCGGCCTCCTCATACAGATATACAGGTCCGGAATCGAGTTCGGCCCGTAGAGCATTCTTGGCGCTGGTAAAGGCCTGCGGGCTGACCTCGCCGCGGCCAATGCGTCCCAGCTCCCGGAAGAACAATTTCAGGTCGGCTTCATCCACATTGACCGAGTTGACCAATGCCAGCAGCAGCGGGCGATGGTACAGGGTAGCGCTCGCGGATTCGCACAGTCGTTCCTGCGCCTTGCGGACATAGGCAAGCATAAGCAGGGATTGCAGCACGATCTTCTGCTTTTCTTCGTTGGTGTAGTCTTCCTGCTTGCGGAAGGCGCGGTTCTCCTGTTTCAGGATGCTGATGTGTTTGCCGTAACCGGCCTCGATGAAACTGGACAGGTTGAACTCGGCGGCGGTGGTCAGGATGTCGCGCGGGTCGGTGAAGGTGGCCGAGAAGTTGAACAGGAAGCCATTGCGCGAGAGAATGCTGTAGATGTGCTGGCGCTTGGAGTCTTCCTTATCCCCCTTATGGGCTTCATCCAGCAGCACATACCACCTACCGTTGTTGTCGTAATTGCGGAAGTCAATGATGCGTTCCTTCTGCTCATCGCTGAGATTATCGGAGCGGTAATAGAAGACGGTGATCTCCTGGTGGTGTAACAAAGAAGGATAGGCGCGTTTGACCTGTGGGTATTCCTTGAGTTCTTTGAGCGCGATAAAGAAGTTGCCGCCGGCGGCGTTATAGTCGTCCACATGCTCGAACAATTGCTGGAGCAAGTCCTCGCGGTGGGTGAGCACCAGGATATCGCGCGCCGGGATCTCGCCGCGCTGCATTAAAACTGCCAACAGCTCGATCAGCCTCACGATTACCAGCGTCTTGCCGGACCCGGTGGCCATCCAGAAGCCCATGCGGTTGATAAAGTGGTGATACGCAATGGACTCCCCTCTCCCCGAAGGGGAGAGGGCCAGGGTGAGGGGGTAATACGGTTCAAGCAAAGCCGCGTTGTCGCGCTTTTTGCCGAGCGGCAGGGTGGATTCGAGCGGGATTTCGTTCTCTTGGTACCACTCCATGAAGCGCACTTTGCGCCGTAGAGAGTCGGCGGCGGTTTCGGTGGGGGCGAAGTCTTCGTAGTATTTCCAGAGCGCTTTGATGGTGTTCTCCAATGCGCACTGCTGGTAATCCCACAGTTTTTTAGAACGCGAGAAGGTCTCCAGGTCGAAGGTCGTCCAACTGGCAGGCAGGTTGTCGAAGGCAAGATCGTTGAGCAGAGTTTCGAGTTTGCGCATGAGCTTGATGAATTATACTGGTGGGTTCAAACTTTCTATCGTTCTCACAATTTCATCCACGACCGCATGGATATTGTAACGGACGTCATCATTCGTAAAACGAATCACTTTGTAGCCGAGTTCCTCCAAAAACGTGGTTCGAGCGGCATCGTACTCTTCTTGGGCAGGCTCGAAGTGGGATGGACCGTCCACCTCGATGCACAAACGCGCCTGGGCGCAATAAAAATCAACAATGAAGTGGTCAATTGGATGCTGGCGGCGAAATTTATAACCGAGGGCGCGGTTATGGATGGCTCGCCAAAGTGTGGCTTCGGCGGGCGTTTGCGGATGGCGCATTTCGCGTGCCAGTTGCAGAAGGGGTGGGTAGATACGGTGACGAGTTTGCATAGACATTGCGAGTCCCCTCTCCCCGAAGGGGAGAGGGTAGGGTGAGGGGCGCGACCCTCACCTCCCTCCTCCCCTCTCCCCGCAGGGGAGAGGGTTAGGGTGAGGGGCAAGTTTTACCACCATATCAACGGCTTCAATATTGTCCAATCCGGCTCGGATAGGCTGGCCCTGCTCCCATCCTCGAACTCAACCGTATCCTTCGTGATACGCTTGATCCACTTGCCGGTGACGCACGACAAGGTTTCCGCCAGGTCAATGCCCGCATAGAGCTTTTCCGGGCGTACTTCGATCCTATCGGCAACCTTGTCCAGCGTCACAGCCTCCATCAGCTTCAGGTCGCGCAGGAAAACGTAGCTGGTGTAGATGTCGGTCATCTGGAAGAGCGGGGCGTCGGTATCCTTGTAATCGGCGCGGCGCAAGGTCTCTTCGTACTGCTCCAGGTCATAATACTTCACGAACTGGCTCATGCCCCCACCACTCCCCCTTTTCAGGGGGGAGCCGGAGGGGGGTACGGCCTTGCCGTCTTTCCACTGGTCGCTGAAAGTCACCTTCTTAATGCGCGGCAGGATGACGGTGTTGAAGTGCTCGCCCATCTCCACCAGGATATATTTGCGCTTGCCTCCATCCGCGCGGTTCAGGTTCATCACGGCATGGGCGGTAGTACCAGATCCACCGAAAAAGTCTAATGCGATATCTTCTTTGTCTGATATTGCATATATAGAATCTGAAACTGTATGAATAGATTTTGCGAACAAATCTTCTTCTGGAAATATTCCCATTTCAGTAAGCAATCGCGTCCCGTAATCGCCCGAAATATACAAAGGATTGTCCCAAGTTGTTTTAAATTGAAGTTGATTCTTCGCCTTCAATATTTGGATATCGCCATCCTTGGTTTTGCTTATCTTTAACAAGTGGATAATGCGCTCCACCGATTGGCGCGCATATCGCCATTTTCTTTCTATACCAGAACTGTCAACCGGGTAAACTACTTTAGTACCGTCGTCTCCTTTTTCATTCCACCTTGGATGAAACGTGTCAGAACAAACATCGCCAAATCCAATAATTTTTTCATCCTTTACATAAATTGGATAGAAACAGTTTTTCGCAGTATCACGAGTTGACTCTTTTCCCCATTTTCGCAAATTAGCATATTCCCATTCGTTCTCTGGAATAAGATTTCCATTGGTTTCACTTAGCTCGGGCGAAATACTGAAATACGCATAATCATTATTGTTTGAGAAATAGTCACCCTGGGTACCCTTTTTGTTGTGAATTACAGTAACACAAATTATTTCTCGTTCTGGGAAAATGTCCTTCAGGAGGATCCCTAATTCTTCTTGTTGGTTTTCATCAATTGCAACTACGAGGCTGCCATCAAATGTGGAAAAGTACTTGCAAAGACGCAGACGATTTTCCATGATCGTAATCCACGATGCATGTTTATAAGTGTTAACATAGAGAATTTCTGTAGATTTCGAGTTATATGGTGGATCAATATAAATCGCTTTTACCCGGCCCCGAAACTTTGGCAAAAGGGTTTTGAGCGCCTGATAATTCTCAGAATGTACCAGCCAGCCGTCGAGTTCCTGATCCAGGTCATCGAAGAGCGCCAACAGGTTGAGTTCGAGCTCTTTGAAGTAGCGCGTATCGAGCGGCAGGAATTGGTACTGCGGGTACAGTGGCGCGCCGAGCAAGTCTTTTTCGAGGATGTCGGCAGGCTTGAATTTTGCGTCCACCATGCCGAGCGTACGCCATTCGTCCAGTTGGGCGGTCATGCCGGGGTGGGTCAGGATCTTCTGGAATAAGGCTTCGCCCCTCACCCTATCCCTCTCCCCTTCGGGGAGAGGGGACTCGGACGTGCGGACTCCCTCTCCCTGCAAGGGAGAGGGCCGGGGTGAGGGTCCGAGCAAAATCTTCTCCAGCGTGATGATGTAATTGGCATTGAGCACAAACTTGGGCTTGTTCCAGATGCGCACCAGCTCATCCTCGAACTGGGCGATGAAGTCAATGATGTGGTAAGCCACATCCTTGAGCGCCTGCAATTCCTTCAGGCGCGTCTCGGTGAAGGCATTTTCCCCCGAAAAGACATACTGGTAGAGCCACAGGTCGAACTGCTCCTTGAGGAAGGCCTTGGCGTTCTTGTTGATGAAATAGTCCACTTCGGACTGCTTCTCGAAGACGCGGAAGGCGCGGGTAAGGGCATCCTCATCCAGGTATGCGCCGGCGTCTTTGACCGCCCGAAGAATATCGTCAATTTTGGTCTTGCGCCCCTTCTCGGAGTAAGCCACCGTGAAGGACAGCGTCCCATCCGGTTTGCGGGTCCCGAAGGCGTAGGTCAGTTCGCGCTTCTCGTTGGCGCGCTTGTGTTCCAGGGCAGATACGTCGAACCAGAACTTTTCCCCATCCACGTTCACGCCCATGGACTTGAACAGCCGGTCGGTTTTGACGTAATAGAGCATGTGCGTCTTCCAGAACAGCATCACATCGCGGTCATCCGTGTAGACGCGCTCGTAGATATTCTTATCCAGGGGAGTGTGGCGGAAATAGATCGAGCCGCTCTCGCTGAAGTAGCGGCTGAAGAAGGCGTACAGCTTGTCGAACAACTCCTCACGGAAGCTCTTCTCGAACGGTTTGGTGGCCTTGTCCACATCTTTGAGCAGTTGCGGGAAGACCGCCTGCTCGTAATAGCGGGACTTGATCTTCATCAGGTTGATGAAGCCGGATTCGCCTTCCACCGGCGCGCCGACGAAGATCTCTCTGAGTGCATCGAGGAATTTCTGTTCCTGGGTCATGGGTTTTCTCTCACTAGAAGGATAATTTAACCATACAACATAATTCCCGGAGATGCAAGGAACAAAGCTGGTTCTGCCGTTGAAATATTTGCATTTCGCTGCGGATTATTGTATAATGGATTTGCCAGTGGATAAAGTTCGGCTCCAAGCCGTGTAATTGTCTGGCTGCGGTCAGTACAATTCTATATCCCTGGCGAGCCATTTTCCAAAGCCGCTAATGTCAGCGGCTTTTTTTGTGTGTAATACACGCCATACGCGTTCTGCCGGGTATCATCCAAGTCATGCACCAGGCTGAAATGCGGCCAGAGATAATACAGGTAACGGTCTTCGCGGCGTTCATAGAAGCGTTGCAAAGCCCACAGGTAATAATCCACGGCCTGAAAACCGCCGCTTTCATGTGAACCTTTCGGGATGATCGCGATCGCAGATGAAGTGGTTATGCCCCGCTGCTGGGCATAACGCGCCTGGGCGGTAACGAGCGCCTGCCGCAATGCCTTCGTGCGATCTTGCTTCCAACGCTTCGAGAAATAAATCTCATAGTGTTCATCACGGTGGAGTAAGTTTTTGAACAACACTCTGACCATATAATCATACAGTTCATTTGGGGTGTACCGGTAGGCTAGGTCGAGGGCAGCACGCCTGCGCACATATTCCAACACACGTTGTTTATCGCGCACAACTGCCAGGAAGCGGAACTCACGCTTTTTCAATAAGGTATAGACCTCACGCCGTATTTCCGGTACATCATCTTTGGCGTGGAACATGCGGGCGGTCTTGCGCCCTTCGGGACGCATGGATGGGACTTTCCTGAAGTAGGGATCGGCCAGCAGCAATTGTCTCAACGTCTCCAATTCCTGGTGCAAAGACTCAGGGTCGGGAACATCCAAAACTCCCAGGATGAAATAGCGCGAACAACCCTGTTCGCCGATCAACACCTTGCCGCGCCGGCTGAAGATGGTCGTATCCCCGGCTTCGTCCACGAAGTAGTATCGGCGTGAAATTGGTTTTCCCATGCTGCTCCTGTGTTCCAAGTTTACAACAAATCGCCGCAATGCGCCTCAATAATCGAACGCCAGTTGGTGGTCAGTTTGCGCAAGGCGGCGCCTGTTTGATGGTTTCCGGAGAGCCAGGATACTTGCACAACCGCTTGACGAACGCATCCGCTTCCTTGCGCGCCTTTTTATCCTTTGGCGCAGGCACAAGCGCCCCGTAGACTGCGGCGCGGGCTGCCACCAACGGGCGGCGCGCCCACCACAAATGCAGCGTGGAGATGTGTCCCTTGCGGATGGATTTTTCCCGCCGCGCTTCGGCAGAAATATCTTCGATGGGGATGTAATCTTCGATCAGGCGAGTATCGTTGGGCATGGTTGGCCTTCGGGGTGAGGTTTCCCCTGCTGGTCAGGGTAGTGTAAATCAAATTGCACGATACGTCAATTTAAACCCGAGAATAAAATCTACAGCGACTCTTGACTTTAGAACATTTGTTCTATACAATCCTCCCCAACCATGGAACACCTCTACCTCTTCCTCGGCTCCCGCCTCCAATACTGGCAGGTCCTCTTTGCTGAATGGCAGCGGCTTTCCGCCTCTCTCGGCAGCCCACCCTTTGAATTCGATATTCCCTCCCTCGGCAGCTCACCCCCCTCCGCCTCCTTCGTCCCGCCGGAAAGCGAAGAGTTCTGGATCAATTTCCATGACGAACGCCATTGCGCTGTAATCAGCATCTGCGCCTCCGCCGAGCCGGGCGCAAGCTCGTTGTTCCTCACCGCCTATATCCAGCCGGAAGCCCTCGAACCGCCCTCCGCCTCTGCTTATGCGCTCTGGAAAGACCTCAAGGGGACCCTGCTCGAAAAAGGCTGGCTCAGGGATCCGTCCGCACACTACGCCCCCCACAGGCCGCCCCGCATCCAGGATCGCGTCCAAGAAGCCATCCAACACCTGCATCGCCTCCGCTCCGAAGCTCTGCGCGCCGGTCGCCTGATCCCCAAGAAGGCCGCCGCCATGGATCAGGTCGGGATTACCCCCAAGACCTGGCGCCGCCACGCCCCGGAATTGTGGGCGCACTGGGATGATGTTGCCTACAAGGAATAGACTTTATTATTGAGTTCATTATGAGGCCCTATTGAATCCGTTTATCCGTTTTGCCTAAGGCATCCGCTGACCATTGCGCACGAAGGAAAATTACACGACCTTGCGCTGTAGTATTAGAGGCTGTCTATAAAGTCATGCTAACCGTAGCGAAGCATCTCCCCATTAGTGAGGAGACCCTTCGCTCCGCTCACACCGTCCCGGTGTCCTTCGGGAGGGTGACAGGTATGTCTAGGACGGCCTCCTATGACTTTTGCAAGAGGCCTATTATAAAAAACCGCTTTCCACAAAGGACACAAAGGGTCACTAAGGAAATCTTTTTCTTTTTTTGCCTTTGTGGCCTTCGTGTTAAAAGAATCCTTGCCTTCGTGTCCTTCGTGTTAAGAAATCCTTGCCTTTGTGGCCTTCGTGTTAAAAAAAATCCTTCCTTTCGTGTCCTTCGTGTTAAAAAATCCTTGCCTTTGTGTCCTTTGTGGTAAAAAAGGTTTTTACAGTAAAGTCACAAAAAAGGGGAATTAAGGGAATTTCCCTCCCAACGTCTTCAATTCATGCCATACTAAGCTCGGCGGGGGAAGGCGCCGGTCTATCCTCGCGTTTCAAAGAATGACACCCTCTCCTCTCGCACAGCGCATTCGCGCCACCATCCGCCGCAGCCCGGTCGCCTGGGCCGCCGCCTGCCATGTGACCCTGCGTCCCTACCAGCGCCAGATCGCGCTGGCGATCAAAGATTCCATCATCCACCAGCGCGGCCTGGCCTTCGTCGTGATCCTCCCGCGGCAATCCGGCAAGAACGAGCTTCAGTCCCACCTCTTTTCCTGGCTGCTCTTTCGCTATGCCAGGGCCGGCGGGCGCATCGTCTCCGTCTCCCCCACCTTCAAACCCCAGACCACCAACAACATGGATCGCGTCAAAGTCTCGCTGGATGCCTGCATCGGCTCGCGTGGTCTGTGGAAATCCTCCAAAGGCTACCTCTATTCGCTCGGCAACGCCCGCCTCCAGTTCTTCTCCGGCGAACCCCGCGCCCGCGTGGTTGGCGCCACCGCCGATCTGCTGCTCTCTGTGGATGAGGCCCAGTCCATCTCCCCGGCCAAGTTCGACAAGGATTTCGACCCGATGACCGCCTCCACCAACGCGACGCGTGTCTTCTGGGGCACCGCCTGGACCGCCGACACCCTGCTCGAACGCGAGCGCAAGGCGGCCCTCCAGGCACAGGGAAGGGACGGCATCCAGCGCCTCTTCTACTTCACCGCCGATGATGTTCGTTGTCTCGTCCCCTCCTATGGTCGCCATGTAGATCGCAAGATCGCCGAGCTGGGTCGCAACCACCCCCTCATCCGCACCCAGTTCTTCAGTGAATCAATAGATGCCCAATCCTCCATGTTCAACCCCGCCCGCCTCGCCCTCATTCGCACCGACCTCTCTCCTGCTTCTGGGCCGCTGCCCGGATCAGGCACCTACGCCTTCCTTATAGATGTGGCTGGCCAGGATGAATCCCGGATGGATCCGCTCGCCTTCTCCAATTCCGGCCTCGCCAACCCCGCTCGCGATTCCACCGTCCTCTCCATCGTCGAAATAGACCTTTCCACCCTGAAAACCCTGGATCGCCCCAGCTATCACGTCGTCACGCGTCATAGTTGGATAGGCGAGAATCACCTTTCCGTCTTTGGCAAGCTCAAGCGCCTCGCTGAAACCTGGAACCCGAAGCACATCGTGATGGACGCCACCGGCGTGGGCGAAGGCTTATGGGCGCTGGTGGATCGCGCCTTCCCCCGCCGCGTCATCCCGGTCAAATTCACCCAGCAGGAAAAATCCGATATCGGCTGGCGCTTCCTCTCCATCATCGAGACTGGGCGCTTCTGCGACCATGCGCACACCGATGAGGTGCGTTTGCAGTACGCCCACTGCATCTACGAAATCCTCCCCGGCCCCGCCAAGACTCTCCGTTGGGGCGTCCCCGAGGGCGCCCGCGGCCCCGATGGCGGGCTGATCCACGACGATTTCATCCTCGCTGATTCCCTCACCGCCGTCCTCGACCGCCTCGATTGGTATCTCACCTTCGGTACCACCATCATCAATCCCCCAGACTGGCTGAAAGAAATCCAGCGCAGGGATTACAATCATCGCCTGGATTGCACTCGAGGTAGCCTGACCTATTGAATCATGTTCATCTCCGTTCATCTCCGGTTAATTTCCTTCGTGTTACGCCTGCCCCCGCTTTTTGGGGTCGTGCCCTTTGTGGTAAAAAATTCTTTAGGATAAGCTCATGGAACAAAAATCCAACCTCCCCAAACGAAAACGCGGCGGTCAGCCCGGCAACAAGAACCGCTTCCGCCACGGCTTCTACTCCCCCTCCTACTTCGCGGCTGAGATGCGCAGCCTCGATTCCAACGTCAAGGGCGAGTTCCATGACGAGATCGCCCTCGCCCGCGTTAATGCCAATCGCCTGGCCGAGCTGCTCAAAGACTACAAGACCATGCCCTTTGAAGCTGTCGTCGCCGCCTCCAACGCCCTGAACAATTATCTGGATCGCATCCAAAGCCTCTCCCGCGCCCAAAAGTTCATCTACCAAAAACAGACCACCATCGAAAATGCTCTCGAAGAGCTTGGCATTATCCCTCCCGAAGAAGACTGACATCCCCTTATTCGTACCTCCTTCGTACCTCGTCTTTTTTTACTCAAAAATACCTCAACCCCTTTTTATCTTGTCCCCTGTATCTTGGAGTCCGACGACTCCAGTCGTCGGAATGCTCCGCTTCACAGTCAGGATTTTCAGAAAGTCGCTTGAACTCTTCACCATGTGTCATGCTGAGCGGAGCGATCGCGTAGCATCCCATAGGGAAGCATCTCCTCCACGGATATTGAGACCCTCCGGTCGCAAAAAACGCTCCCTCAGGGTGACATACCGAAGTAAACATTCCTACTTTGTGAAAGTCGTGGCTTCACAGTTTCTTTGTGTCCCTTCGTGGATAAATAATATATAATCAATTGGCAGAAACCACTCTCACCGCCGTAAATCGCGCTCACTGTTCAAGGAGCTAATAATGGACTTACACCTAAAAGACAAACGTGCCCTCGTCTCCGGCGCCTCGCGCGGCCTGGGCTACGCCCTCGCCCTCGGCCTGGCGCGCGAGGGCTGCCGCCTCGCCATCCTCAGCCGCGACAAGGCAAAGATCGAGGCTGCGGCGGAAAAGGTAATCAAGGAGACAGGTACACAGGTCATCGGGCTGTCTGGTGATGTAACCAGGCCTGAAGCCGCAGAAAAGCTCATCCGTGAGGCCGTCCAAGCCCTCGGCGGTCTCGATATCCTCGTCACCAACGCCGGCGGCCCGCCCTCCGGCGCCTTCGAGTCCTTCGACGAGGCGACCTGGCAGAAAGCCATCGAGCTCTCGTTCATGAGCCACGTCCGCCTGATCCGCCTCGCCCTGCCACATCTCAGGAAGTCCCAAGCCGCCAGCGTGCTCACCATCACCTCGTACTCGGTCAAGCAGCCCATCCCCAACCTGGTGCTCTCCAACTCCATCCGCTCCGCTACCGTCGGCCTGACCAAGTCCCTGGCCCTGGAATTGGGCAAGGATGGCATCCGCTTCAACTCCATCCTGCCTGGCTGGACCGAGACCGAGCGCGTCGTCGAGCTGATGACCTTCCGCGCCAAACAGAACAATACTACGGTTGAGGAGGAGATCGCCAAGCAGTCCAAAGACAGCCCGCTGGGACGCATGGGCAGGCCCGAAGAGTTCGCCAACGCAGCCGTCTTCATCGTCTCGCCCGCCGCCTCCTACATCACCGGCGTCATGCTGACCGTCGATGGCGGCATGTACAAAGGCACGCTCTAATCTGGCTTGGCGGGCATCCGCTTACCCGCTCACCATCCGCTGTCCATCAAAGCACAAAATGCATCCTTGCATGCTAAAATAAAAGAATTCGTGTAATTCGTGCAATTCGTGCAATTCGTGGCTGATCTTTCTACAGCCATCTATCTCCCCCATCGAAAAGGAACCCCTCCCATGTCCGACCCTCGCATCACCAAGCTCGCCCAAGTCATGGTGCACTACTCCCTGGCGCTCAAGCCCGGCCAGCAGTGCCAGATCCGCACCCACCCCCTCGCCGAAGAGCTGACCCTGGCCGTCTACGAAGAGGCCATCAAGGCCGGCGCGTACGTCATCATCATGAACAGCACCCCCGGCGCGGAAGAGGTCTTCTACAAGCACGCCTCGGAGGCGCAACTGGATTTCGTCTCCCCCATCCGCAAGCTGATCGCCGAGACCTTCGACGCCAGCCTGTCCATCTGGTCGGAGCATAACACCCGCTCCCTCTCCGGCATTGATGGCAAACGCATGGCGCGCGCCGCCAAGGCCGGCGCCGCGATCAACAAGGTATTCTTCGACCGCGCCGCCAAAGGCGAGCTGCGCTGGTGCCTCACCGTCTACCCCACCCACGCCATGGCCCAGGAAGCCGATATGAGCCTCAGCAACTACCGCGAGTTCGTTTACGGCGCGATGATGCTCACCGAGGACGACCCCGTGGCCTTCTGGAAAGCGACCGGCGTCGAACAAAAGAAGTGGGTGGATTGGCTCAAAGGTCATGACAAGGTCACCCTCAAAGGCTCCAACGTCGACCTGAGCATGTCCATCAAAGACCGCAAATTCATCGCCTGCGACGGGCAGCTCAACTTCCCGGATGGCGAGATCTTCACCGGCCCCGTCGAGGATGCGACTGAGGGCTGGATCCGCTTCAAGTACCCGGCCATCGAGTACGGGCAGGAAGTCACCGACATCCAGCTCTGGTTCGAAAAAGGCAAGGTGGTCAAGGAGACCGCCTCCAAGAACGCCGAACTGCTCACCGCCCAACTCAACACCGACGCCGGTGCGCGCACCCTTGGCGAGTTCGGCATCGGCGTCAACTACGGCATCACCCGCTTCACCAAGAACATGCTCTTTGACGAGAAGATGGGCGGCACCATCCACCTGGCCGTCGGCGCTGGCTACCCCGAATCCGGCAGCAAGAACGACTCCGGCATCCACTGGGACATGCTCTGCGACATGAACGACGCCGAAATCCGCGTCGATGGCGAGACCTTCTACAAGGACGGAAAGATCGTCGCCTGACCATCGCCGGCTACAAGGACCACCCTGAGAATTAACCGCGAAGTAGCGAAGGGCGCGAAGTTTTTTTAACTTCGCGATGGAAAAATTCTCTTCGCGTACTTCGTGGCTTCGCGGTAATAAATACTTCATTAAACTACTGTCATGAATGTGCGTATATTAATCAAATCCAAAATATCTCTGAGGAGAATGATTATGAAACGCACATCCAAAATCCTTGCAGGGCTGGCTCTCGTTGCCCTGCTCACCCTGACCATCGCCACGCCGGCGCGCGCCTTCGATGCCCGCACTGGCGATAACGTGGTCATTGCCTCCGGCGAGGTCATCACCGACGATCTCTACGTCTCGGCGGCGGCCTTCACCCTGGACGGCACGGTGAAAGGCGACCTGATTGTCGCCGCCCAGACCGTCACCATCAACGGCACGGTCGAAGGCGACCTGCTGGCCGCCGGGCAGGCCGTCATCATCAACGGCAAGGTGCTGGACGATGCTCGCATCACCGGCATGACCTTGTTCGTCGGCCAAGGCGCGAGTATCAGCGACGACCTGATGTCGGCAGGCTACAGCCTGGAAACGCGCAGCGGCAGCAAAGTGGGAGGCAGCCTGGCCTTCGTCGGCGGGCAGGCCCTGCTGGCCGGTGACCTGACCGATAACCTGTTCATGGCCGGCGGTGGTTTGGAACTGCGCGGCGCGGTCGGCGGCAATGTCAAGGCCGATGTCGGCGAGGCGCAGGCCAGCAGCGGTCCCCCTCCCTCGGTGTTCATGCCCCCCACCGGCGTGACCATGCCTACCGTCAATTCTGGACTGACGATTGACCCGGCTTCCAAAATTGGCGGGAACCTGGAATACACTCAGACCAAGGATTTATCCATCCCCGGCGGCGTGGTTGCAGGCGCGGTCACACGCATCGAGCCGCAGCTCGGCCCGGAAGAGATGGTCATCGCGCCCAGGCCTCTGGCGCAGAAGGTCGGAGATTGGTTCTTGAACTTGCTCCGCACCATCCTGACCCTGTTCCTGCTCGGCCTGCTGCTCGGCTGGCTCTTCCCCAAGTTCATCAAGCAGGCTGGCGAGAAGCTGCAATCCAAACCCTGGCATAGCCTGGGCTGGGGCGTGGTCAGTTACGCCGCACTGTTCTTCGCCATACTGGTGGTCTTTGTCGCCAGCATCCTACTGGCCCTGTTCTTCGGCTTCCTGACGTTTGGGACACTTTCCGCCCTTTCCGTCTGGCTAGGCCTGATAACCATCGTCCTGCTGGTTTTCGGCTTTATATTGGCCGCCGGCTTCGTGGTCAAGATCGTTGCCAGCGACCTGGTCGGCAAGCTCATCCTGAACAATTTCAGTCCCGGCCTCGACGAGCACAAGATCTGGCCGCTGCTGGTCGGCGTGGTGCTCATCGCCATCCTGATCAGCCTGCCCTACGTCGGCTGGCTCTTCAAGGTGCTGCTCATCTTCTTCGGCCTCGGCGCGCTGTGGTTGCTGGGAAGTGAGGCTCTGGCCAAGCCGGTCAGCCAGTAGTTAATATCTCTAAAATAGGGCTGTTCCAATAGTAGGGCAGAATGCGATTAACTGCTCAACAAAGTTGTTTAGCCGTCTTCAGACAGCTTCGTAATCTCAGCCGGGGGATTAATCCCCCGGCGTGGCCGGCAAGGATGCAATTTGCGTCAAACTTTCCGACCCTATCCCTCTTCCTATCCTCCCGCCTGCTCCACCCGCTGCTTCATCAAGTTTCTCAAGGCGTGAACTTCTCTGGGCAGGAAGATCATCACCACCACGAGCAACACGATGCCGGCCAGCCAGCCGGCCGTGGTGATGGTCAGCAACGCTTTTTGCAAGGTCGCGCCGACCGCAATAACGCCAGCCACCAACGGGGCCAGAGCCGAACCAAGCGTCTCGGCAACACCGATCACCGCGTGGGCAGTGCTCCGGATTTCAGGTTCAACGATATCCTGGATGGTTGAGACGGCGTTGGGCCACTCGAATGACCAGAAGAAAGCCCCGATTGACTGAAGGATAAAGAACAGGCCGAAATTAGCGGCCGGGTTTAGCCGCAAGGCAGTGGTAAAGAAGATGGTCAACATGGCCATTCCTCCCACCGATACCAACATTCTGCCGCGCGCGTTGCGTTTGAAAGCCCAATCACCCAAGGCGCCAGCCACGAAGGTTCCGACGGCTACTACAACGGCAAACAGGCCCATCACCATGGTCGTCTGAGCAGTGGATAGGCCGCCATCGGTTTCCATGTAATGGAAGTACCAGGCATTGATCGCATTGAAGGGAAATACGTAGATGAATTGCTGGACGAAAAGGGTGGCAAAAGCCGGTCTGCGCAGCAGCTTGCCGACAGTTGCCCAACTGAACTTCGCAGTGACCACCTGGCTGCGACCTTCCTGCTCTGGTTCTGCCTGACCGCGCGGTATATCGTGCATGGTCAGCCGCATGACGACCGCCCAGACAATTCCCAAGCCACCGGTGATATAGAATACACCTCGCCAGCCGAGTGTATCCCGGAGAACGGTAGCCAGGACCATTCCGACGATCCCGCCCATAACAGCGGTCAGTTGCAGGATGCTGATGATCTTGCCGCGCCGGGTCGGCCCGAAGTAGTCCGAAACCAGGCTGTAGGCGCCCGGGTAGGAGGCGTCATCAATGCCGGTGGAGGCGCGCGTGGCTACGAATATCCCAAAGTTCGGGGCAATCGCGCTCAACCAGGTGGTCGCGCCCCAGATGAGGGCTGCCAGGGCCAGGATCTTCGGACGGGCGTAGCGATCGTACAGGTAGCCCCAGATCGGATAGAAGATCCCGCCGACCAACAGCGCGCCGGTGAAGACCAGGCCCATTTGGGCTTCGTTGATCTTGAAGGTGTCCATGATCGGCGTGGTCAACGGGCTGATCAACAGCTTATCGGTCTGATGCAGGAGCATAAAAATGAACAGGCTCAGTACCAGCCACGTCCGGCGGCCGGCGCTGACCTTGACCTGCTGCAAAATGGCTGCACCCCCTTTGGATTCTGGTGCGGTGGTGGGTTGGCTCACAACGTTTTCTCCTCTCGGGATTAGGGTTGGGAATGTTTCTTCTGAGTTTGGCTTTCCAGCCAGGTCATCCAACTCTCCAAACTCTCAGGCGCATAAGCCGAAGTCTGAAGGATGGGGGCATTCGGGTTGACTTGGCGAATGTTACTCAGGCAGGTCTTCAAGTCGAAACGCAAGGCCGGTAACAGGTCGCACTTGGTAAGGACCACGGCGCTGGCCAGGTGGAAAATGAGAGGATACTTGAGCGGCTTCTCCTCACCCTCCGTGACACTCATCACCACCACCTTGGCAGCCTCACCCAAGTCATACTCGGCTGGACAGATCAGGTTGCCGACATTCTCGATCACCAGCAGGTCAACTTCCTTCAGGTCTAACCTTTCTACCGCTGAAGCAACCAGCCCGGCATCCAGGTGGCAGGCCTGACCGGTGTTGATCTGCACCACCGCCGCCCCGGTCTCGGCAATGCGACGGGCGTCGTAATCGGTCTGTTGGTCGCCTTCGATGACCGCGCAGCGCAACCGTCCCTGCAATCCCCGGATGGTTTCTACCAGTAAGGTGGTTTTGCCTGAACCGGGCGAGCTGATCAGGTTAAGAGGACACAATCCCAGCCGGGTAAAGAGCTGGTGGTTTTGGGCGGCCAGGCGGTCATTTTCGCCCAGCAAGCGGGATTCGACGGTCACGGTTATAGGAGTTTTGTTGTCAGGCATTTCGGGAATCGCCCTCGTTCTCTCCAATTACGGATTGCAGATCCATTTCACGCCCACTCAGCAATTCGTATTCAAGCGACTCACATAAGGGACAGGTCAGGTCATCGGGGTCAGCGGCGTACTCGCTTTCGCATTGAAGGCAGCGCAAACGGATCGGCACTTCTTCGATCTCCAGGGTTGCTTCCTGCGACAAGGTTCCTTTGCGCAACACTTCCCAGGCGAAACGCAGCGCCTCGGGCTGGACGCCTGAGAAATGTCCGATCCGCACCCGCACGCCGGTCACCCGCACCAATTGATTTTCCTTGGCGACGCGCTCGGTCATTTCCAGCAGGCTGGCGGCAATGCCGGATTCGTGGATGGTCAGCCTGCCTTCCGGCCGGTCAGCGTATTGACTGCCAATCCGACCACTGCCTCACGCATCAGGCGGCTGTTTAGTTCCTTGGAGGTGCGCGGGATGCCCGGCGTCTTGGAGCGTACGGTCATGCTCAACGCCCCGCTCGGACAGACAGTTACACACAAGCCGCAACCGAAGCAGATTTCGTGGTCGAACTGCGGATCGCCTCCATATTGTCCGATGGCGTTGATCGGACAGATGTCCACACAGGCATAGTCATGCTCGCACTTCTCTGCTTCGAAGGCCGACACGTAACGCGAGACCGCTTGAACGTTCTTCTGACCGCGCGCTGCGGCCTGCAAACCCGGACAGCAACATGAACAGCAACTGCAGATCGAACGGATCTGGCCTTGGAAATTATCGGCGTTGTGTACCAGACCGGCCCTCTCGGCCCGCACCATAAGGGCAAGCGCTTCGTTCAATTCCAGACGACGGGCAATGCCTTGCTCGATTAGGCTTTCGGCGAACTCATTGAACACAAAACAGGTTTCACGCGGCTTCTCGCAATGTTGGCCTTGGAATTCCTTCATCGCCCGGCAGTAACACTCGGCCACCCCAACCACGCGCTGGTTCCGCACCAGGTCGGATACCACATCCAGCGGCATCACCTGGCGCGGATCGGGCACCTCCGCCTGGACGGGGATCTCGACCGCATTGGCGCCTGCCCCGATTGCCGCCTCCACCGGCATGATCCGCAGGTAAGGAGTATGCGTGGGCAACACCTTGACAGTGTCCACAGTCAACTTGATCCAGTAATCGGAGTACAATTTTCCCAACGCGGTCCCCTTTTTGGCGCGTACCTGTTGTTCAGCGGTCATGGTCAGCGGGCAGCGCTCGTAGTGAACGCCTTCCGGCTTATGGTAGCGCAATACGAAGAATTCTTTATACAAGCGCCCGAGCGCCTCATCCACCTCGCCTGGCGTCATCTTGAGCCGCGCGGCCTTGGCATATAACTTCTCCAGCGGGAGCGACTGGCCGAATGACAACAGGAAATAGACCCGCAAATCGGCTTCCGGGATGGTCTGGTGCAAGGCTTGCAGAATGGTCGAACGGTCCTGCTTGGGCAGCAGCAACTCGGAAGATTTGCACAGCTCTACGTACAGATCTTTTTTTGCCATGAGGGCCTCGATGAGCTCAATTGTTAGATTACAGTTGGGAAAGCCTGGGGCCAAGCGATATGCGCATTATAACATGTCGATATGCTTTAACTTGCCGCGCTGAAACCCGCGTGCTACAATCGGTTCGTTCGTATACGCTATGGTTTCCTATCGCCAAGGAGGTGCCCCCATGACCGCCATGATCGCTGCCTGCGGCCTGGACTGCGCGCAATGCGAAGCTTATATTGCCACCCAGGCCAATGATCGCCTCGCCCTCGAACGCGTTGCCGCGAAATGGAGCAAGGAATTCAACTCGCCCGGCCTAACCGCCAACAACATCAAATGCGACGGCTGCCTGACCGCAGGACGCAAGATCGGACACTGCTCCGAGTGCCAGATCCGTCTCTGCGTCATCGAACGCGGGCTGCCGAACTGCGCCTCCTGCCCCGATTACGCTTGCGAGGGTCTGGCCGGTTTCCTGCAGAATGTCCCCCAGGCCAGAGCCAACCTGGACGCGCTGCGCCAATAAGCCGTAGGGCGGGATTCTTTCCCGCCTTGATACCAGACTTCCGAAGTCTTGCAGACTTCGGAAGTCTGCTTTTCGGACAAACCTTATCAGGTATAATTCCCGCCATGCTTTTACCATCCGAAATTGAAGCTCGTCTCGAGCGCATCCTCCCCACGGTGCAAAAACCGGGGCGCTACGTGGGCGGTGAATTCAACGCCGTTGTCAAGGACTGGGCGCAGACCGAGACCAAGGTCGCTCTGATCTTCCCGGACATCTACGAAATCGGCGTCTCGAACATCGGGTTGAAGATCCTCTACGATCAGGTCAACGCCCGCCCCGACGCGCTGGCCGAACGCGCCTACGCCCCCTGGCTGGATATGGAAGAGACCATGCGGGCGAACGGCATCCCGCTCTACTCGCTCGAAACGTACCACCCGCTGACCGACTTCGACATCCTCGGCTTTTCCCTGCCCTACGAGACGCTTTACACCAACGCCCTCAACATCCTTGAACTGGCGGGCATTCCCCTGCGCTCGGCGGAACGCGACGATCGCCACCCGCTGGTCATCGCCGGCGGACATGCCTGCTATAACCCGGAGCCGATGCATGCGTTCATCGACGCGTTCGTCATCGGCGAGGGGGAAGAGGTGATCCACGAGATCATCAATACCGTCCAAAGTGTCAAAAGTCAAACGTCAAAGGTCGGCAACGTTCGACCTTCAACGTTCAACCGCGAGGAACTACTACGCGAAATCGCCTGCATCCCCGGCGTGTACGTGCCGCGCTTCTACGAAGCCCGGTACATGGAAGATGGCACGGTGGCCGCGGTCGAGCCGCTTATACCTGAAGCGCCGAAGATGGTGGTCAAGCGTATGGTCGCCAGGCTGCCGCCCTCGCCGACAAAATTCATCGTCCCCAACATTGACATCGTCCACAATCGCGTCTCGGTGGAGATCATGCGCGGCTGCACGCGCGGCTGTAGATTCTGCATGGCCGGCAGCATTACGCGCCCCATCCGCGAACGCAGCGTGGCAGAGGTCGTCACCGCCGCCGAAGCGGCCATCCAGTCCACCGGCTTCGAGGAGCTGGCGTTGCTATCCTTGTCATCCTCCGACTATACGCATATTGTGGAGTTGGTGGATGCCGTCAGTCGCAAGTTCGCGGGGCGCAAGCTGACCGTCTCGCTGCCCTCGCTGCGCATCGAGAGCGTTTCGGTGGAGTTGATGGAACGGCTGAAGGAGCGGCGTTCATCAGGCTTCACGCTCGCCCCCGAAGCCGCCAGTGAGCGGATGCGGCGCATCATCAACAAGTTCATCCCCGATGAGCAAATCCTGGAGACGGCGCGTGAAATCTACCGGCGCGGCTGGACGAACATCAAGCTGTATTTCATGATCGGTCACCCGGATGAGACGCTGGAGGATGTGAAAGCCATCGCCGAGCTGTGCAAGGCGGTGCTGGCGGAGGGACGGCGGCTAATCGGCGGGCGCGCCAAAGTCCACGCCGGGGTCAGCACCTTCGTCCCCAAGCCTCATACCCCCTTTCAGTGGGCTTCTTGCGACACCGCCGAGCAGATCGAGGCCAAGCAGACCCTGCTCAAGCAGGAATTACGCGACAAGAACATCAAGCTGACCTGGACCGCACCCGAAGACACGATGCTGGAGGCCTGGCTTTCGCGCGGCGACCGGCGTCTGGCTGAGGTGATCGAGACTGCCTGGAGGAACGGCGCGCGGTTCGACGCCTGGCAGGATCAGCGCCGGGACAATGCGTGGCTGGAGGCTTTCGCCGTACACGGCCTCGCCCCCGCTTTTTACACTCACCGCCCGCGCTGCGAGGATGAGATTTTCCCCTGGGATCACATCTCCTCTGGCGTGCGCAAAAAATACCTGCTGGATGATTTCCGCCGCAGCCTGGCGTGTGAAATCCGCGACGATTGCCGCGAGCAATGCTATGCCTGCGGCATCCTGCCGCGCTTCGCCCAACTGCGCCGAGAGAACCCGGGCGATTATTGGAAATGCCCGGAAGTAAAGACACCAGTTGTTAGTCGTTAGTTGCGAGTCGTTAGTCGCTCACCATACATTACTCATCACCCTTTCCGCTTCCATTATGAGACTGCGCATTACTTTCTCCAAAACCGGCGCGCTGCGCTATACCGGCCACCTGGATTTGCACAAGATCTGGGAGCGCACCGCCCGCCGCGCCGGGCTGCCGCTGGCCTACAGTCAGGGCTTCCATCCGCAACCGAAGCTACAACTCGCTGCCGCCCTGCCGCTCGGTTTCTCTGCCCGCCTCGAGCTGCTGGATATATGGTTGGATATGGAGTCCGCAGACTCCAGTCTGCGGCTTTCGGACATTCAAACCGCTCTCCAAAAAGCCGCGCCTCCTGGACTAGGTATTGTGAAGATCGAAGAGGTGGACACACGTCTCCCGGCTTTGCAAACACAGGTCGTTGCGGCGGAGTATGAGGTGACTTTGCTGGAAACAGGCGCTGGCTCTGATCTGACCAGCCACCTGTCCGCCATGTTGGAGACCGCATCCCTGCCGCGTCAACGTCGCGGCAAGGCCTACGATCTCAAGCCGCTCATCGAAACTCTCTCCCTGCTCCCCAGCTCCTCCGCACCCCCGATCCCTGCCTCCCCCGCTCCCCGGCTCTTCATGCGCCTCTCCGCCCGCGAAGGAGCAACCGGCCGCCCAGAAGAGGTGTTAGACACATTAGGCATCGCTTTCGAAAATACCCGCATCGAACGCACGCGGCTGATACTGAAATCTGGAGTAGAATAGCTCAACTTACCGCGGAGGCTGAACATGGGCTTGTTGGCTTCACTTTTCTTTGGGTTCGCACCGGCACTTTTTTTCGCCTTCATCTTATATTGGCTCGATCGCTACGAGAAAGAACCGAAACTTCTCCTCGGGGGGGTCTTCCTGTGGGGGGCCATCGTCGCGGCCGGCAGCGCGTTCATCATCAACACCTTTCTCGACATCGGCGTATACCTTTTCACCCAGTCGGATTGGGTAACAGAATTCGCCGGCGGATCGATCATCGCGCCGTTCGTGGAAGAGATCCTGAAGGGAATGGCTGTCTTCATTGTATTCCTGGTCTTCCGCAAAGAATTCGACTCCATTCTGGATGGCATCGTCTACGCCGGGGTCGCTGCGCTGGGCTTTGCCGCCATCGAAAACTCGTATTACATCTACAACTACGGCTTCAAAGAGAGCGGTTGGCAGGGCTTCATTTTCCTGACCTTCGTACGCGTCATCCTGGTAGGCTGGCAGCACCCGTTCTACACCGCCTTTACCGGTATCGGACTGGCTGCTGCGCGCCTGACCCGCAACAGTTTCGGCAAGCTGGTCTATCCCCTGCTTGGTCTCAGTATGGCCATCTTCACCCACGCCTTCCATAACACCCTGGCCACCCTCCTGAGTGGGGGGGGAGGCATGATCCTTGGCACGTTCATTGATTGGAGCGGCTGGTTTTTCATGTTCCTGTTCATCATCTGGGTCATATGGCGGGAGCAGGAAGTTCTCAAAGCATCGCTCTTACAAGAGGTCAATGCCGGCGTTATCACGCCAGCCCATTACCGCACCGCTTCGTCTGCCTGGCTGCAATCCTTTGCCCGTTTTGCTGCCTTCTTCAATGGACGTTTCAAGTACACAGCGCGCTTCTATCAACTGTGCGGCGAGTTGGCACATAAGAAACAGTTATATGCTTCGGTAGGTGACGAGGACGGCAACGCGGCCTCCATCCAGCAGATGCGCACCGAGCTGGCGCGGCTGGCGCCTTATGTGCAAGTTTAAAAAACTGTAAGGAGACGGAACTGATGAAAATGCCATTCGAAGACATTCTATATGAAAAGAAGGGCAATGTGGCAGTTGCCACTTTCAACCGCCCGGATGCACTGAACGCGGTGCGCCAAGCCACGATCAACGAATTCCTGGAGATTCTCGATGACTTGCGTGCAGATGATACCTTGCGCGTTCTCATACTGACCGGGACAGGCCGTGCGTTTTCGGCAGGTATTGATCTGGCCGAAATGGCGGGATTCTTCACCGACAAGATCCCACTGAAACCTGCACGTGACTCATTACAGCGAATGCAGGATATTACCCGGCAAATGGTCAATCACCCCAAGACCATCATCTCGGCTGTGAATGGGATTGCGGTTGGAATGGGTGCGGAACTGGCGATCTCAAGCGACATTCGCATCGCCTCTGAAAATGCAACCTTTTCATTCGCGGAGGTCAAACGCGGCTTGTTCGAAACCAACGGTGTGATCTATTTCCTGCCTCGCCTCGTCGGCTTGGGACGCGCCGTGGAAATGATGATGACCGGCGAGAAAATCCCCGCGCCGGAGGCCTTGGCGGCAGGACTCGTCACACACGTTCTCCCTTCTGACCAATTGTTGGATTTTACGCTTGGGCTTGCCCAAAAGATCGCCTCGAACGCGCCGATTGCGGTGCGCCTGGTCAAGCAAACGACACGGCGCACGTTTGATTTGGACCTCGAGGCAGTGATGCAGTTGGAGGTGGATGGCATGATGGAATGTCTCGGCAGTGAAGACCTGATGGAGGGCATCCTGGCTTTTATGCAAAAACGCCCTCCAAAGTATATCGGGAGATGAAAATGGTTTTGCCGAAATTTGATTACTTATGGCAGTATGTCGAATATTGGGCGGAAGTAGACCCGGACTTTCCTTCCCTCCGCTTTGGCAATAAGACAATCAGCGCTGCTGAGTTTAATCAGACCGTCAGGCATCTTGCCCAGACTTTCATTGAACATGGCGTCAAAAAAGGGGATAGGATCGTCACCATCCTGCCATCCTGCCCGGAGTACGTCTTTACCTACCTCGCGGCGAATCGCATCGGTGCGATCGTCGCTCCGTTGGATGTGCGTTTTCGCGAGGCAGAATATCGCCGCTTCATCGGGCATGTGGAGCCAAAAATCGTTATCCTGAAAAGCGCTGTGCCGGGCAATGATATTGCTCGAACCATTCAGGCATTGAGCATGGCGTTCGATCCGGGCATTCGTTATTTTATCGTTGGCGAGAACGATCTTGGGACGCCGTTCGAATCGCTGTTGGCCAGGCATTTCCAGACGGATCAGGCTTTAGCGGCGCGCCAAGCGCTGCTAAATCCAGAGGATGGGGCGTTGATCATTTTTACCGGCGGAACGACCGGTGTGCCCAAAGCCGCGCTTCTGCCGCATCGTCATATTTCCTCCGCGAGCTATCTCGAAAGCGAATTCATTATAAAGTGCCTGGGTGAAAAGGGAGTCTCCGGGCGGATCAAGATGACCCAAAACCTGCCGCCCAGTCATGTTGGAGGCACCATCGAGATCTTGAGCACTTGCATCATAGGAGGCTGGGAACAGATTTTGCAGGAGGATTGGCATCCGTACACGGTTCTGGAGACAATCCAAACCGAAAGACTTGCCTTGATCGGCGGTGTGCCAACCATGTATGCGATTCTGCTGAGCCTGCCAGACCTGGATCGGTTCGACCTTTCTTCGCTCCAGCTTGCCATTACAAGCGGGGAAAAGGTTTCATTAGAATTGTTGCAAGGAATCCGTGCAAAAATATGCGGCGCGATTGCAAATGGTTATGGCAGCACTGAGACGGGACCCGAGACCACCTTCACTGACCCAAGCGATCCGATCGAATTGCTTGCGGATGGGTATGTCGGCAAACCCTTACCAGGTCAGGAATTGAAAATCGTTGATGAAAATGATCACGAACTGCCAGCCGGCAAGCCCGGAGAGATTCTCACTCGCGGTTCCTGTTCATTCATCGAGTACTATAAGATGCCCGATGAAACCAAGGCGATGTTCACGCCGGACGGTTGGTGCCGGAGCGGTGACCTGGGTTACTTGACGGAGGACGGCGGTCTGTATATTCAGGGTCGGATAAAACAGATCATCCGCGTTGGCAGTTACACGGTTCTTCCAACGGAGATAGAAGAGGTCGTAATACAGCATCCCAAGGTTGCCCTGGCAGCGGTAATTGGCATGCCTGACAAGATTCTGGGGGAGGTGGTTTGGCTGGTTGTCTCCCCCCAGGCAGGACAAACGGTAAGCGAGAGCGAGCTCATCGAACTGTGCAGATCGAAACTTGCCGATTTCAAGGTCCCTAAAAAAGTGATCGTACAAGCCAGCCTGCCAATGACACGCATTGGCAAGGTGGATCGCCTGGTTGTGCGAAAAGAAGTTATGGTAAAATCCTCTCGCCCGCCCCTATAGCTCAGTGGACAGAGCGTTGGCCTCCGGAGCCAAAGAGGGCAGTTCGAGTCTGCCTAGGGGCGCAGAAACCACCCAGGAGTGATCCTGAGAGGTTTTTATGTTCGTTTATGCACCCTGTTTCCCAAACCTGTCATAACACCCCTCTGTCAGGTCTTTCTTTTGACCCGTCAGGATGTTCTTCTGGATCTTCTCGCTGGCGCTTCTGGGAAAATCACTTACATATTCGATATAACGTGGCACTTTGAATTTGGCGATCTTTTCAAGGCAGTAAGCGATGATCTCCTGCGGCGGGATGGTCTCCGGGCTTTCACCTGCGGCAGGCAGGATGTATGCCTTCACCTCCTCACCACGCAGCTTGTCTGGCACCGCCACCACCGCAGCCTCGCGGATCTTGGGATGGCCCATCAGCACCTGCTCCACTTCTGTGGCAGAAATGTTATCCCCCATCCGCCGGATCATATCCTTCTTACGGCTCACGAAGTAATAATTGCCTTCCTCATCCTGGCGAAAAATATCCCCCGTGCGGAAATATTCACCCAAAAAGGCTGAGGCGTTGGCTTGTGGCTTCTCATAATATCCCTTGAAGATACCTCGGCCCTTGACCAACAACTCGCCCACCTGGCCTCTGGACACATCATTTCCATTGTCATCCACGATCCTTAACTGGCGAAATTCTGGCGGTTTGCCAACTGAACCAGCTCCCACCATTTTTGGATCCTCGATGGCTGCCAACGCGCCGATGCCGATCTCGGTCATCCCATATGCTTCGCGAGCCACCACATGGAACGTTTCTTCCAGCTCTCTATGCAGCGAGGGCGGGAAGGCGCCCAGCAATAACATGCGCAGATGATGGTCCTTATCCTCCTTGAAATTAGTTAAATAGAGCATTTCAGGAAAAGCCCAACTGACTGAGATTGGATATTGCTTGATAACACGGGCAAAGTTCTCCAGGGTGATCTTGTCTAACAATACGATGCCACAGCCAGAGAACAATGCCATGAGCAGCTCCCACTGCGGATCCATGTAGTAGAAGGGACTCATCGTTAGAAAAACATCGTTCGCATTCATCATCTTCCCGGCAAACTCTCCCAGCACCAGCCAATATTCCTGGGTGGTGATCGCTGCTTTGGGGAATCCGGTGGTCCCGGACGTGTATTGAAGGTTCATGATCGAGTCCAAACCCGGATTGCCGCCGGTGAATTCCTCCGGCATTTTTTGCGCCGATTCGGGCAATGTGGGACTTGATCCTTCACCCTTCAGCCCAACTTCGAATACCTTCTTCAAACCTTGCTTCTTGAGTGAGACCTTCTCAAAAATAGAATAATAATCCGTGTGGATTACGAAGAAGGTCGAATTCGAATCATCGAGGATATATTCAAGGTCTTTTACCTGGTAACGATTGTTGACAGGAACCATCACCGCGCCGATCTTGGCGAGCGCCAGCCAAATCAGCGGGAATTCCGAACAATTAGGCAGCATCACGCTGACGTGGGTTCCTGCTCGGATGCCTTCCTGCCAGAGGGCATTGGCATATTGATTGACCTTTCTGTTCATTTCTTCGAAGCTGAAACTGACCCCCTCATGGTCAACGGTGAAGAATTGTTTTGTTCCAAACCGCGCCGCGGCAGCCTCGAGCAGGCTACCGATGTTCTTGGGAAATTCAATGGTGGTCATAGTCACATCCTTTCAAACTATCTGGAAAAGCCGTTGCGCGTTCTTATAAAGCCATTTCTCTTTGACTTCATCCTTGAGTGGTAGCGCTTTCATCTCCTCGACCAGGAGGCTGACCGGCAGGCCCAGGTCATCTGCGCCGGAGGCAAAGACCATTTGATCCTGCAACAGGGTGTTACCAAACTGCAGCAGCATCTCCCATCCCGAACCCGGTGTGGCGAGATACTTAGGTCTGTGCGAGCTGGTGTCAATATAAACGTTTTGATGTCGTCGCGCGAGGCCTACAACCTCAGGAACCCAGGGCCAGCCTCCGCAATCTGCGACGATCTTTAGTTTAGGAAAAGCCATGGCTACGGCATCCAAGTTGAGAGGTCGGGCTAGGTCCATCGGCAGCTCGGTGTTGTAATTCATGGCGGTGTAAATGAATACGGGAATACCTAATTCAGCAGCCTTGGCATACAAGGGAAAGAACAGGGCATCATTCGCCCTGATCTTCCAATCGAATGGAGAGGCATAGAAAGCCGAGAACCCCAATTCTTTCACTGCCCATTCCAGTTTTCGGACTGCCTCCATTCCTCCAAAAGGATTGATGTTGGCGATCCCCTTGGTTCTCCCTGGCCAGGCTTGGATGAAACGGTATGTCCTTTCCAAATCCTCATGGCTTACCATGCACCATTCGATGCCGGCGCGATCCAATTCGGCAATAAAATTCTCCGGTTTGACAGCCAGAGCATCCGCTACGGAGGTGAGCATTGAACTGAACTCGGCCTCACCCATTTCCTTGCGCTTGGCCTCTATATTCTCCAACGATGTACCCATCACAGCAGCCCACTGCGGGCCAAATATCCGCCGGTAGTTGGCAAAGCCGCGTGCCTCACCAAAGAAGACCTTTAGGATCAAGGCGGCGATTTCCTGGCTGGTGAGTGGGACGTGAAGACCGAGATCGATGACTTTTTGCATATTTAACTCCTCCTAATTCTAATCCAACTTTTTACAATGGGCCAATTCCATACACGATGAACAAATACAAATATACAGCCATCACAATTAACCAAAATATGGCAAACAGCCAATCTCTCCTGTGCATCTTCAATTCATGATGCAGGCTGAAATGTCCGCTGCCATAGGCGCGCGATTCAACTGCCCAGGTGGTGAAATCCGCCAGCCGCACAGTTTCGGTCAATACCGGCACAGTAACCGGCAGGAACTGGCGCGCCATTTGGATGGGATTGGTGAATTTTAATTTCCAACCGCGTAATTTCTGGGCGGATGTGACAACTGAAAGCTTGTGGAAGATGTGAGGAAAGAAGCGGTAGGCAACCATTACAATGAAGACCAGCTTTGGGTGCAGGCGGGCTTTGCTCAGCAGGTAGACCAGATCGTTTGGACGGGTGGAGTAAACAAAAACCGCCACCATGAGGACCAGGGTGAGACTCCTCAGTGTCTGGCCGGCAGTGTACATCAATCCACCGACACTGATGGCCATTGGTCCCAGGATGAACTTCTCCCCCGCGATCCTCCACAGGACGATACTTTCGATATCCAGGTTACGTGTGAACACGCCCGGTCGATTCAGCCAAAGGCTCATGATAAAGTAACCAATCATCCCCAAGAGCAACACGAAACCAAGGGGTTTGGACCATCGCTTCCACGGGATCTTCGCTACGATATAGAAAGGCAAGCTGATCAAGAAGAGGATAAGCAGCGGCAAGGGACTGAAATAAAGCGAAAGGATCAATCCCATGGATAGCACCCAAACTGCCTTGGCCGCCGGATGCAGGCGATGAAGCAATGTGGATCGTTGTGTGTAGGTAAGCAGTGTCATGCGGATTTGATCCTGCTTGCGATCAGGGTGGCGAGTTCGTGCGGGGTTCGCAGACTGCTGTAATCCTTCCAACCCAGCAGCATTGCCAGGCGCTGGATATCGGGTAAGGAAAGCGAAGCCTGTTCCAGGATTTTTAATTCGGAAAAAACTTTTTCCGTGGGTCCTTCGATCAACACCTTTCCGGCGTGCATCACCACCACGCGGCGGGCGAATTGGCATACCAGGTCCATTTCGTGGGAGATGAAGATTACAGTAGTCTTGTCCCTGGTCAAGCCTTCCAACACCTGCATGATCTCAAGCGATTCACGCCGGTCCAGGCCGGTTGTGGGTTCATCTACTACGAGAACATCTGGCTGCATGGCAATGGTGGAGGCAATCGCGGTTTTTGTCCTCAAACCACGATTCAGACTCTTTGGAGGCAGGTCGAAAAAATCTTGCAAGCCGAATTGCGCTACCGCCAGATCCAGTCGTTTTTTGCGCTCCTCTTCGGGAACTCCCAAGTTCTTCAACCCGTATTCGATCTCTGCCGCGATGGATTCTTGAAAAAGTTGATCATCCGGATTTTGAAAAACATAGTTCGTGTGCCGGATCAATTCCTCCAAAGGGGTTTTTAGGGTGTCCAGGCCATCAATTATCAGATGCCCATCCGGATTTGTAGGAAATAGAATACCAACCAGGTGAAATGCCAGGGTGGATTTTCCTGAGCCGTTCTGGCCGATGATGGCCGTCGTTACCCCGCGTTGGAATTGCACATTGATGTTTTTTAATGCCAATACGCCATCCCCGAAGTCGTGTTCAACATGTTGCACTTCCACGACCGGATCGCTCACTGGCAGTTCATCAACGCTGCTTGCTGGAGGCATGTTTGTGATATTCTCAACCTGGCTCAACATAGGTTGAAGCTGGCTGACCGCCTCGTGGATTGATAACGGCAGAGAAGCCCCCCATTTCCCTTCTTTCTTGAGCTCCCAAAAGGTTTCCACAATAGGCGGCAGCTTGATCCCCACACGTTCCAACGTTTCCACATCACTGAAAACATCCTGCGGGGCGCCGTCTTTGACAATTTGACCGTTATCGAAAACCAGCACCCGGTCAGCCAGTTCCATTACCAGTTCAGGGTTCTGTTCGGCTACCAGGATGGTTGTGTTGGAATCCGTGGCGAGCGTTTTGAGTATGGAAATGATCCGCCTCCGCCCGATTGGATCGAGCATCGAGGTGGGTTCATCCAATGCAAGGATCTGCGGATGCATGGCGAGGATACCCGCGATCGCCAGGCTTTGCTTTTCTCCACCGGAGAGGTTGAAAGGATTGCGGTTCTCGAATCCTACCAGGCGTGTTTTTTCCAGGGCATCCTGGATGGATGAGCGTATCGCTTCGGGTGGCAGACCAAGGTTGGATGGCCCGAAGGCCACATCATCCTCAACGGTCAGCGAGACGATTTGCGTATCCGGATCTTCGAATACCACCCCCACCTGTTGGGATAGTTCCACAACGGAAGATTGTTTGGTGTTCTTTCCGTTGACCAACACCTCGCCTTCCATCTTGCCGGGCAGGTGATGGGGGATCAACCCATTGAGCATCTGCAGGAATGTGGACTTCCCCGCGCCGGTAGGTCCGGTCAGGACAACAAATTGTCCCGCGGGGATGTTCACGTTAATATTCTGCAGCGCGGCCTTTTCCGCCTGCCAGTGGGTGAACGAAACGTTATTGAATTCGATTGACAAAGTAGTTCAACCGAAATTATTTCTTTGCACCTGCACGGGCAGCCTTGCCCCAGCGCGTGCGGTTCATGGCCTCGACTGCACCCACGGCGATCAAAATGATGACCGCCAGAACGATTAAGCCGCCCACCAGGTACTGGAAGGCATTCGGCAGCACCACAGCCGCTCCTTGCAGACCGATGGACTCCGCCACAAGCAGGACGAACCAGATCACGAAGAGCACGAAAAACGTTACAGCATAGCGCCCACTGCGCTTTCCGGCTGAGGGCTCATCCCGGATCCACCAGAAATAGATTACGCTCATGAGTGCTATAACGACCGCATCAGAGCTCATCCAGAGCGGCATGGTCGCCATGGGGTCGGAATAACCGCCCACGATCAGCGTGCTAAGCATGTAACCGATCCAGCCACCAACCAGTCCTTCCAGTAAGCCAAAGAACATAGCCCCGAAGGCCGGAGCAACTGTTCGGATGGACCATCCGAGAACTGGGATCTTGACGAAAGCCAGGACAATGGTGGCAGCCGCGATCAATGCGATGCGCACAATTCGTTGCGTGGAAAACAGTTCGATCTTTTGCCCTTCCTGGTACCAGGGGACCAGCCAGGTCTTATGGTCTTTGAAATATGCCCACAGCATGATGATCAAGCCGGCGTAGAAAACATTGAAAATATAATCCAGTACGATGCGCCCCGGTGCATACGGCACGCCGGTGTTGAGCGGTGTGAACAAGCAGACGACCCAGACTGCCAGACCGATGACGGTCAGCGCTAACCCGATCTTGGCCAAACCCGACTTCTTCAATACTGCTCCGAATTCCTTGAACATGGCTGCCTCCTTTGGCTGAACTTGCTAGATTGGATTGTGAACGAACCGAGAGTCATTGGTGGAAGATTCAACATCTTCTCCCACCAACTGATAACCCCTATCTCACGCATCCGTTACTGGAAAATGCCAAACAAGACAGTTCGAGTCTGTCTAAGGGCTTACATTGAGTGCAAAGTCTGGAGATTTTGCACTTCGTATTCATTCTGGTGCAATGGGCAAATGGATGACGATCGTCGTCCCCTCGCCCGGCTTGCTTTCCGCCCAGATTCGTCCAGCGTGCTTCTCGACGATGGCGCGTGCGATCGCCAACCCCAGCCCTGAGCCGCCCTCCTCGCGCTGGCGGGAGGGATCAGAGCGATAGAAACGCTCAAAGATGCGTTCCAGGTCGTCCGCCGCGACGCCCGGGCCGCTGTCCTGCACCCGCATCTCCAGCTCCTTACCGGCCATCTGTGCCGCGAGCGAAATCCGCCCGCCCGCAGGGGTATAGCGCAGGGCGTTGTCCACCAGGTTATTCAAGACTTGCATCATCCGCCCGGGGTCCACCAAGATTTCAGGCAGATGAGGCGCAATATGCAAATCGAGAGAGATGTTCTTCTGTCCCGCACGATGGGTGTGGGAGGCTTTCACGTCTTCGAGCAACGTATCAGGCGCTACGCGCTGGCGCTCGATGGGCAGCTCATCCGCGTCGGCCAGCGAGAGAGTGCGCAAGTCATCCACCAATTGATCGAGGCGGCCGGCTTCGTCGCGGACGATCTCGAACGTCTCCAGGGACGGTGCCAGGACGCCATCGTGCACACCCTCGGCATGGCCAAGGATGATGCTGATCGGCGTGCGCAGCTCGTGAGCAATATCTGCGGTCATCTGGCGGCGCAACTCGAGCGAGCGCCTCAGATCGGCATTCATCTGGTTGAAAGAAGCTGCCAGTTGACCCAACTCGTCGCGCGAGCGCACTGGCACCTCGTGCGCCAGGTTGCCGGTGGAGACGGCCTGCGTCGCGGCGGTCAGATCCCGGATCGGGCGCGTCAGCGTGCGGGAAAGGAGGAAAGCCAAAAGCAGGGCCAAAGCAATGACGCCGGCCGCGCTCAAGAGATAGATCCGCCGGATGCGGGTGAGGAAAGCCGTCTCGGCCGGATTGACGCGGATGGTCGGCTGGCGGGTGATGAAAAAGCCGACGACACTCCCATTTACTTTGATCGGCATTCCGTCTGCAATCTCAGACGGCGACAACATGCCACCAACTTGATCCCCAGGCCCGGCCATCACCACGTGATAAGTAGCGTCCGTCAAAGTGAAGAACCTGGCGCTCCGTTCGATGCCGCGCGGTGGAGGCGCTCCCACGGGCACAGTCAGCGCAACCTCCACGCCGGTCCAGTCTCCATGAGCGTTGTAGTAATTCTCCAGCGTCGAAATAATGTTGTTCCGGTTCTGGTCGAACAGGTAGCTGCGAAACTCCCGCTCGGTCATCCAGCGGGCGGAAAGAACGATCAACGCCACACTGACCAGGCTGATCGCCAAAAAAGCGAGTAAAAGTTTGAGTGTTATCGATCGCATGGTCTTATTCCCGGACAAACCGATAGCCCACGCCGTACACCGTCTCGATGTAGCGCGGCGCGCGCGGCGCAGACTCGATCTTGGCGCGCAAGTTCTTGATATGCAGGTCAATCGTCCGCTCGTAGCCATCGAAGCGCACGCCTTGGATGATCTCCAGCAGGTCGAGGCGGGAAAAGACCCGCCCCGGCGCGGACATCAGCGCAGCCAGCAGGTCAAACTCGGACGGCGTCAGGTCCACGAACTTGTCCGCCACGCGCACGGTGTGACTGTCGCGATCCAGGCGGATGTCGGCTACGTCCAGGACTTTCGCCTCCGGAGCCTTCATCCCGCTGCGGCGCAGCAGCGCTTTGACGCGCGCCACCAGCTCGCGCGGACGGAAGGGCTTTGTCACGTAATCGTCCGCGCCCAGCTCCAGCCCGATCACCTTTTCGTCCTCTTCCACGCGCGCCGTCAACAGGATGATCGGCGTATCGTGATCGGCGCGGTACTTGCGCATGAACTCGTAACCGTCCATCTCTGGCATCATGAAGTCGAGGATGACGAGGTCGGGGTTCTCGCGCCGCGCCACAGCCAGCGCTTCCACGCCATTGGCAGCGGTCGCGACGCGGAATCCGCTCTGGGTCAGGTACGTCCCGACCAGGGATACCAGGCGTTGTTCGTCATCCACGACCAAGATGGTTTTTGTCATGGTTGTGCCTCGATCTCAAAGCTGTTTTGTCTCTTCTCTATTTACTCACCGGTAAAAGGATAACACATTTTCGTACACGGATTTCACGGAGTTGTTAACCCAAAGTAGTAGAGTCCCCTTTTACCAAAGTTAAAATGTCCCCTTCGAGAAAAAACGTGAAAGGGACAAGAAATGGACGAACTACTGAAGATGAGCACAAAAGAACTAAGCAGGTTGG
>Ga0233425_10000557_pt1 | contig 95311 bp, 81 predicted proteins | sample Watercolumn_Towu_2_FD_181712 | JGI IMG/M metagenome (GOLD analysis project Ga0233425, IMG submission 181712) | Freshwater microbial communities from Lake Towuti, South Sulawesi, Indonesia - Watercolumn_Towuti2014_140_MG | ecosystem: Environmental > Aquatic > Freshwater > Lake | place...
CGGCGGGAGGCGGCGCTCATCCGCGAGGCGCTTTACAGCGCAAAATAGGCGCCTAAAGCACTCCCAAGTGCCAAAAACCTGCTTGTGCGGGTTTTTTGTTGTAAGCAGGGCGCCTGTGGATAACCGGTGCTTTTCTGTGGATAACTTGGGGCTGCGGGGGATAATCCTGAAGGACATGCCGCCAAGACACACCTCAGCCGCTTCAATCAGTCAAAGACAGCCTGTATCGCTTTGGCTGCCGGCCTCTGGCTTTCTGAAAAACAATCTAACCAAACGCGGCTGGTTTTTATCCCTCACTTATCCTTATAATGTAGCCAGTAGCTAGTTGAAGAAAGAAAATTGGTGGCGAAAACTCGGCTCTTGATTTGAATAGCGTGTGGGACGGAATTTACTAGAGTTTTCCACAACACTACGACTACTACGATTCATTAAGAAAGATAAGAAGAATACTTAATTAGGCGCCCGCCAGTGCGCGGGAACAAAAACTGTAAAAGGTGCATATGCTACAGACACTGGGCGAAGCAAGCAAACAACTACGGTTTGCGGCGCAGGTACCGGAAAAACTACTGGAGGTGCACCAAAGTTTTGTAGCCCCGTGTGTGGACGATGTTTCCCGGGCAGTTAGCGATGCGCTTGAGACGGGCGGGTTGTTGGCGCTGGTGCACCCTGGCGACACGGTAGCGGTTGGCGTTGGCTCGCGCGGCATTGCCAACATCGCTACGATTGCGCGCGCAGCCGTGGAACGACTGAAAGCCCACGGGGCGCACCCGTTTATTGTGGCTGCAATGGGAAGCCACGGCGGCGCCACAAGCGCCGGCCAAGTCGAGTTATTGGAATCTATGGGGGTGACAGAGGCAACGATGGGGTGCGCGCTGCGCGTAACAATGGACGTGCAGGCGATAGGCCGTATCCCGGCTGGCCCCGAGTTCCACCAGGACATCCATAGCGCCGCCGCAAACCACACAATTCTGCTCAGCCGAATAAAGCCGCATACAGACTTTCACGGAAAACTGGAAAGCGGGCCGGCAAAGATGGAGGTGATAGGTTTGGGAAAACAGCGCGGAGCGGAGATGATGCATGCGTACGGCACGAGTGGCTTCCAGCGCTTTTTGGCGCCGGCAGCCCGCGTGTATGCCGCCAACACAAACGTGCGCGGCGCCATTGCCATCATTGAAAACGCGCGCGAGGAAACAGCCGAGATCAGCTGGCTGGCCGCAAAAGATATTGGCACCGAAGCTGAAGAACTGCTGCTGCGCAAAGCCAAATCACTGATGCCCAGCCTGCCGTTTGCTGCCATGGATGTGCTGGTAATGCGCGAGCTGGGCAAGAATATCAGTGGCACAGGCATGGACACAAACGTGATTGGCCGCCTAATGGTGAACCGCCAACCCGAGCCGGATGACCGGCTTGATATTGGGGCTATCGTTTTCCTGGATTTGACGGATGCGACCCACGGCAACGCTTCGGGTATTGGCTTAGCCGATGTAACTACGCTGCGCGCGGTGAACAAGATCGACTTTGTTGCAACCTATACCAACGCGGTGACGGCGACTACATTCGGCCTAAAGCGCAGCACCATCCCGATCACCATGGCGGACGACCAGCGCGCGCTGGAAGTGGCGGTGCGCACCTGCGGCGCTGCGCCGGGCAGTGCCGTGTCGTTTGTCTTTGCGCGCAACACACTCACGGTGGAGAAGTTGTGGGTGAGCCCGGGGCTGCGCGCGCAGGTGGAGGCGCACCCGCGCCTTAGCATTGCGGGCGAAGTGCCGTTGAGTTTTGACAGAAACGGCAGCATGACCTCGCCCTGGCTGATGGAAGGCTAGTGCGCAACTGCAGACTAACCCTACTGCCTTTGTATAGCGGCCATTAGTTCATAAACACTAATCTCTAGGTGACACGCTCCTGGTAAGCCTCGTCCAAAATTTGCATGGTATGGCGCACAACCGGAACAGCACCGGCTGCACCCAAGCATCGCTGAATTTGCACCATGCAGCCGATGTTGCCCATTGCCACAATTTCCGCAGCGCTGGCACGCACATGGCTGGCTTTGCGCGCCCCCAACTGTTGCGCAAGGTGCGGCTGCTCAATGTTGTAGGTGCCGGCTGAGCCGCAGCACAACTCGCTTTCCGGCAAATCCACCAGCGTAAGGCCGGGAATTTGGCGCAATAAATTGCGCGGGGCAGCGCGCACGCCTTGCGCGTGCGAAAGATGGCAGGCATCGTGATAGGCCACGCGCCGCGCCTGCGCCTGTGTGGGCAGCGGCACCAACCCCAAGTGATCCAAAAACACACTCACGTCGCAGGTGCGCGTGGCAAACGCCTGAGCTTCGGCCTGCTGCGTGGTTCCCGCAAACAGCAGCGGGTAATCATGAATGCCGCTGCCGCAGCCGGCTGCGGTGGTTAGGATCGCATCCACATCCGTGGGGAACGCAGCTAGATTATTGCGCGCATACTGGCGCGCCTGCGGCGCGGCACCCGTGTGAATGGCGAGCGCACCGCAGCAGCCCTGCGCCGGTGGCACGAGCACTTCCACGCCGTTGCGGATGAGCACGCGCACTGTGGCAGCGTTTATTTCCGGCGCCAGCACTTGCTGCGCGCAGCCGGCGAGCAGCGCCACGCGTGCCCGGCGCGTGCCAAGCGCCGAGGAGACGGCCGGCAAATGGACGGCAGCTGGCAGGCGGGCGGGCAGCAGTTCCAACATGGCGCGCAGGCTGCGCGGCAGTGCCGGCGCAAACGGTTGCGCAAAGCGCCCGGCAAGCGCAGCCATCCGGAATAATTGCGCCTGGGGCAGCACTGCGTGTGAGAGGGCGCGCGCAATTGTGTCAAACAGGCTGCGCCGGGCGGCCGGCGCAGTGAGGGCGCGGTAGCCGGAAAGCAGCTCGCCGTACTTAACGCCCGAGGGGCAGGCGGTGACGCAGCCGAGGCAGCCGAGGCAGCGGTCGATGTGTGGCTGCGCGTTTGCAGCGGGCAGGCCGCCTTCCAGCACAGCTTTCATGAGCACGATGCGCCCGCGCGGCGAGTCAGCTTCGTCCCCCAGCAACTGGTAGGTGGGGCAGGCGGGCAGGCAAAAGCCGCAATGCACGCATGCGCTAACGGCTTCGGCCATGGCTGGCGCCTGTGCGCCAAGTTGTTGAACGGGGATGTTGTGCTGCATTTGCGTCTGCCTCTGGTGCGCTAATCGAAGCGCATGAACCTGGCGTCTGGATCAAGCGCGTGCTGTGCGCGCTGCAGCAGCGCCGTGCCCGGCTGCGGCCCGCGCAGCGCCGGCTGGCCAGCGGCAAACGTTCCGCCAAACAGCAGCGCAGAGAGTTGCTGCGCCCGCAGCAACTCGTCCAGCCCGGGCAGCGCCTGCGCCGGCCAGGCCAGCCAGCACACTTGCCCGCCGGCAGAGTAGCGGCTGCTGGCTGTGTCTGGCAGGGTAGCCGCAAACGCAGCAATGCGCAGTGGCGTCAACGGCACTTTGAGCAGCGCGCTGCCTGCTGGCACCCACGCAAACTCGCGCGCAGCGTTCCACACAGCTTGTTCTTCTGCACCTTCCAGCAGTGTGCCGCCCCCCAGCGCCTGCTGCAAACGCGCAGCGCGCCCGGGCAACGCTGTAGGCAACCCGGCCAAGCGCGCCCACAATGTGGCAGGCGGCTGCAGGTCCAGCGCGTCCAAATCCGTTGGCATGGTGGCTGCTTGCAGCAGCGAAGCCACAGCCGCGGCCAGGTCCGGATACGTGAAGCGCAGCGAGCAGTGGGCTGCCGGCGCCGGAAACACTTTAAAGGTGAGTTCGGTCAGCACTGCCAGCCGGCCAAGGCTGCCTACCAGCAGCTTTGGCAGATCAAAACCGGCAGCGTTCTTCACCACCCGGCCGCCGGCTCGCGCGAGTTCGCCAGCGCCACTCACAAACTGCACCCCCAAAACAAAGTCACGCAACCCGCCGAAGCGCCAGCGACCGGGCCCGCTCAAGCCGCTCGCCAGCGCGCCGCCCAGCGTTGCGCCGCGCGCGGCAAAGGGCGGATCAAACGGCAAATACTGGTTGTGCCGCGCAAGCAAAGCCTGCACTTCCGCCACGGGGGTGCCGGCCAGAGCTGTGAAAGTGTATTCGTCGGGCGTATATTCAAGCACACCTGTGAGAGCCGAGAGATCCAGTGCCGCTACCCCGGTGGGCGGTGTGCTGAGGGCAGGCTTGCTGCCACCAGCGCGCGGCAGCAGCCGGGGCAGCTGCAGCACTGCCTCTGCCACTTGTTCAGGCGTTGCCGGTCGGCTTAGCAGCGGTGGCATGGGCGTGGCATATGCAGGCAGTGGCTCAAACCGGGGGATGGGACCACCATGCTGTTTGGCAGGATAGCACATGGCGTGCGGGCCGGGAGTAAAGTGTTGGTGCCGCACTGCAGCCTTCGTTGCAAATTAAGACAACTGCCAAATCCGCTGGCATATACTCAACCAGGAGCGCACTGTAACCGATGCAGATTCCCAACAATCGCACGCGCAGTGTTCTGATTGCGCTGGCGGGCACTACTGCCTGGGCCACCACCGGAATCTTCTTCAGCGTGCTGCTCAACCGCTATCAGCTGGCGCCGCTGGCGCTGGTGTTTTGGCGCGACCTGTTTATTGCGGTGGTGGCGCTGGCGGGGCTGTGTGTGATGCGTCCGGCTGCGCTGCGCATCAGCCGCAAAGACCCCCCATTTTTTTCGGCTACGGATTTGTGGGGCTGGCAACTTTCAACGCGATGTGGATCTACAGCGTCAAATTCAACGGCGCAGCTGTGGCCACCGTGCTGGCCTACAGCTCGCCGGCGTTCACCGTATTGCTGGCGCGCCTGGTACTGGGCGAGCCGCTTACGGCCCGCAAACTTGTGGCGGCGTTCGTCTGTTTGCTGGGATGCGCATTTGTGGCGCGCGCAGAGAGCCTTGCCACCTGGGAGGTGAACCCGCGTGGCATTTTGGTTGGGCTTGGCACGGGCGTGGCCTTTGCCTGCTACAGCCTCGCTGGCCGCTGGAGCGCCGGGCGCTTCGCCAGCTCATGGACCGTGACGGCGTACGGGTTTCTGTTTGCGGCGGGCGGCCTGGCAATTGTGCAACGGCCGGCCACGCTTTTCTCTTTGGGCACGGAGTGGAGCGGCTGGGCGCTGCTGGTTTTCCTTGCGGTCGGCCCATCGCTCGCGGGCTATGCGCTGTACACGCACAGCCTGCGCGACCTGCCCGCCAGCACAGCTGGGCTGATTGCCGCGCTGGAGCCGGCCCTGGCGGCCTTGATGGCCGTGGTTTTTTTGGGCGAGCAGTTGGTGTTAACCCAGTGGCTTGGCGTCGCACTTATTTTGGGCGCGGTAGTGCTGGTGCAATTGGAGCTGGACCCGGCGGTGCCGGTGGCAGTGCAGGAACCGGCAGCGTAGCCCGCTGCTTTGGCAGCCGCTTGCAAGCGAGCGGCGCAGCACCTTGCGGCAGCTGCCGGGCAGCAAGCTGGCTGACTTATATAAAGCTAGCAGGGTAAACTTACTTGAGATGTCTGGTGGTTGATGGCCCCTTGCGCCACGCGCATTTCACCCCAAACCACTTACGCTGAAAAGCCAACATGAAAACTATGAAAGCTCTGGTTAAGAAATCCGCTGCGCCGGGTTTGTGGCTGGAGGATGTGCCGGTGCCAACTTGCGGCGACACTGAAGTGCTGATCAAGGTGTTGCGCACGGGCATCTGTGGCACAGACCTGCACATTTTCAACTGGGACGCATGGGCACAAAAGACAATACCTGTGCCGATAGTTGTTGGCCACGAATTTGTGGGGGAGATTGTTGCGGTTGGAGCGCAGGTGAAAGAATTTCGCGCGGGCGAGATCGTGAGTGGCGAGGGCCATGTGGTGTGCGGGCGCTGCCGCAACTGCCTGGCTGGGCGGCGCCACCTGTGCAAGGCCACGCAGGGCATTGGCGTGAACCGCCCAGGCGCATTTGCCGAGTTCATTGTGTTGCCGGAAACCAACGTCTGGGTGCACGATGCCAGCATTGCGCGCGACGTGCAGGCGATCTTTGATCCGTTTGGCAATGCAGTGCACACCGCGCTGCAGTTCGACATGCTGGGCGAGGATGTACTGATCACGGGCGCCGGCCCGATTGGCATCATGGCTGCTGCGGTTGCGCGCCATGCCGGCGCGCGCTATGTAGTGATCACAGATGTGAACCCGTACCGGCTGGAGCTGGCGCGGCGCATGGGCGCCACACTGGCGGTGGATGTGCGCACCACCAGTTTGGCCGCAGTGCAGCAGCAGCTGGGCATGCGCGAGGGCTTCGACGTTGGCTTGGAGATGAGCGGTAACGCGGCTGCATTCCGCGACATGCTGGCCAACATGTGCCATGGCGGAAAGATTGCAATGCTGGGCATTCCGGGTGCGGAGATGGCGATCGATTGGAACACCGTAATCTTCAACATGCTCACCATTCGCGGAATTTACGGCCGCGAGATGTACGAGACCTGGTACAAGATGACGGTGCTGCTGCAGGGCGGCCTCGACATCGATCCGGTGATCACACACCGGCTGCATTACACCGAATTTCAAAAAGGGTTTGACGCCATGGCGTCCGGCCAATCGGGAAAGGTGGTGCTCACCTGGAGCGCAGGGTGACAGCAATGATTACAGATAGTTTGCGGCAGCAGTTGGGCGGCGTGCTGGCAGAAATGCGCGCTGGCGGCTTGTTCAAAGAAGAGCGCATCATCAGTTCGCCACAGCACACACACATCAGTGTCACAGGCCGCCCGGATGTGCTCAACTTATGCGCCAACAATTATCTCGGGCTGGCGTCCCATCCGGAGGTTGTGCAGGCAGCGCATGCTGCGCTTGAGCAGTGGGGGTACGGGCTGGCCAGCGTGCGCTTTATTTGCGGCACCCAGACGCTGCACAAGGATCTGGAGCGCCAGCTCAGTGCGTTTCTGGGAACGGAAGACACAATTCTGTACTCCTCGTGCTGGGATGCAAACGGCGGATTGTTTGAGACACTGCTGGGCGCGGAGGATGCCGTTATTTCAGACGAGCTGAACCATGCATCGATTATTGACGGGGTGCGTTTATGCAAAGCGCAGCGCCTGCGCTACCGCAACAACGACATGGCGGACCTGGAGCAGCAGTTGATTGCAGCGCATGGCGCGCGCCACCGCCTGATTGCAACCGACGGCGTGTTTTCCATGGACGGGTCGGTTGCCAACCTGCCGGCAATCTGTGATCTGGCGGAGCGCTACAACGCCTTGGTGATGGTGGATGACTCGCATGCGGTGGGCGTGCTGGGCGCGCACGGTCGCGGCACGCCGGAGCAGCAGGGCGTGACGGGGCGCGTGGATGTGATCACAGGCACGCTGGGCAAGGCGCTGGGCGGTGGCAGCGGCGGGTACGCCAGTGCCAGTGCGGAAATGGTGGCCCTGCTGCGCCAGCGCTCGCGCCCATATTTGTTTTCCAATTCCGTGCTGCCGCCGGTGGTGGGCGCTGCACTCAAATCACTGGAGATTCTTGGCCGCTCCACAGAACTGCGCGACCGCCTTGAGGAAAACACAAAATTCTTTCGCGCAGCTATGACCGGCGCGGGCTTCAACATTGTGCCCGGTATTCATCCCATTACCCCCATCATGCTGGGCGATGCCAAACTTGCAACCCGGATGGCAGCTATGCTGCTGGATCACGGTGTGTATGTGATTGGCTTTGCCTATCCAGTCGTGCCCCAGGGCAAGGCGCGCATTCGCGTGCAAGTTTCTGCGGCGCACTCGCGTGCGGATTTGGAGCGGGCGGTGAGCGCCTTTAGTGCTGTAAAGCAAACACTCGGGGTATAGGAGAACCTGCATGCCGGCAACACCGCGCGCGATTCCCGTTTTCGACGGGCACAACGACACACTGCTGGAACTGGCCGGTTCCGCGCGCTCTTTTTTTGAGCGGTCAGAAACCGGGCACATTGATCTGCCGCGCGCGCGCGTTGGCAATCTAGCTGGCGGATTTTTTGCGGTGTTTGTGCCTGATCCCACGCCAGAAGCACCTGCTGGCGGGCCGGCTGTTGACAGCGGACTTGCCAGCTCGATTGCAGCGGGCGCCAGCATTTATGCCGCGACAGCCACTATGCCGGCACCGATGGCGCTCGAGTACGCGCAGCAACAATCGCTGGCAACGATTGCGAGCTTTCTGCGGCTGGAGCAAACCTCCGGCGGCCAGGTGCGGGTGTGCCGCACAGCCGCAGAAATTCAGGCGTGCATTGAGAGCGGCGTGTTTGCAATGGAGCTGCACATGGAGGGCGCTGAAGCGATCGACCCCGGCCTCGACATGCTTGATGTTTTGCATGCGGCTGGTTTGCGCTCGCTTGGCATTTGCTGGTCGCGCCCCAACCGCTTTGGCCACGGCGTTCCATTTGCATTCCCCAGCACCGGCGACACCGGACCCGGGCTCAGCGAGCTGGGCATCGTGCTGGTGCAGCGCTGCAATCAGCTGCGCATGCTGATCGATCTCTCGCACCTCAATGAGGCCGGTTTCTGGGATGTGGCCAGGCATTCCCGCGCGCCGCTGGTGGCCACGCACTCCAATGTCCACACCATCTGTGCCTCGGCACGCAACCTGAGTGAACGGCAGCTGGATGCCATCCGTGACTCTGACGGCCTGGTGGGCTTGAACTTTCATGTTGGCTTTCTGCGGCCGGATGGCGGCCGCGACCCTGACATCGCGCTCGACATCATGGTTGATCATTTGGATGCGCTGTTGCAGCGCCTTGGGCCCACCCACGTTGCGCTGGGTTCAGACTTTGACGGCGCCACGATGCCGGCTGCAATCCGCGATGCAACCGGCTTGCCGACACTGCTAGCAGCCATGCGCACCCGCGGTTATGATGAAGACATCATCGAGCAGATCGCCTGGCGAAATTGGATTCGCGTCCTGCGGCAAACCTGGGGGGAGTGAAGCTGGCGTGGGCAAGCGGCGCATTGCGCGGGAGACCACGGCTGTTCTGCTCCAATTGTTTGGTGCGTGACAGCTACTTGTCTGTGTTGTGACATAAAACTTAATCGGCGTGTGTGGTGCGGGCTAGGCGGCCAGATTGGCGTGCACCGATCGCTTTCTCTAAGTCTCCGCCTCCCCAACTAACTCCGAAAATGGCCCACTTTCAGCTCATTTGTGATTGCACCCCATTACCACAACTGTTTGTGGCTCACCGCAAATCATTCTGACACCGTAAAGGTTCGGCTTCAGACGGTCAGTTAGACACGCTCCGGAAGTTTGCGGGGCACCCGTCTGGCAATGCTGGCACCCTTGTTTTGCAGGCGATAATCCACCGCACATGAGCACATTGATTACAAAAACTCCCATTAGTAGCGAAACACAATCGCCGTTAGGTGTGCCCGTGTTGGGGGGAGCGCGCCGTGCATTTGTGAACTGCCACATCTGGATTGCTTTAGTACTGGTGCTTGCAGCGTTTCTCCGGCTGAACGATCTCGGGGCCGGTTATTTTGATGGGGACGATGCGTTCATCAGTATTCGCGCGTTGCAGGTGGCGCGCGAGCATGCGCTTGTGCTGGTCGGCCCGCCAATGGCGGTGGGGTTGTGGCATTCGCCCGTCTCAGTTTATTTGTACGCAATTCCCTACTCGCTATCTTTGGATCCGCGTGTAGCGCGCGCGTTTACTGCGCTACTGAACGTGACTGCAATCGTGGTGCTGTATCTGGTGGGCGTCAAATACTTCAACCGCGCGGGCACTCTGGCGGGTGCGCTGCTGCTGGCGGTGCATCCTTACATGGTTGCGTCCAGCCGCGATATCAACAATGCGCAGCTGGGCGCGTTGTTTGTGGCGCTGTATTTGCTGACCGGATTTATGGGCTGCGTGGATGGGACGCGCGTGGCTCGCTGGCTGCATTTGTTGATGCTCAGCCTGGCCGGCCAGTGCCATCCGCACACTTTTGCGATCGCACCGGTTTCGCTGATTCTGTTGGCTGATGCGTGGATTAGGGGCCGGCGCCGATACTTGCTGGCAGATTATCTGGGCGGGGGACTGCTGGCACTGGCCAGCCTTGCGCCATACGCAATTGGGTTGTTGCAATTGCTGCCCACCGCCAACCTGCCGGCCGCTGCAGTTACAGCATTCAGCAACAAGGGCGTGATGTTCCTGGCAGACATGCTCTCGTGGCGCTTGTCTGAGGGTGCCCCGCAGTCGCTGACGCTGGTGCTGCCGCTTCTGCTGCTGGGGGGGATTGCGATTAGCGCGTTGCGCGCGCGCGGCTTGGCGTTGCTCGTGGCAGTGGGCAGCATGCCGCTGGTGGCGACGGCTTTCAATATCCATCTTGTGATTGATTACTTCTGGAGCACGCTGCCGGTTGCGTTCTTGTTGATGGGCGTATGTTTGGGGGTGCTTTTTGAGCAGCGCTGGCTGCGGTGGGTGGGCTTCGGATTGGTTGGCGCAATCGCCATTAGTAATCTGAACTATCTGGTGCGGCTCGACCGGCGTGATGATGTGATTTCACTGGACCAGCAAATGATTGCAACCGACCAGGCACTTGCAACGAACAAGCCGGTGTTGGTGCTGAGTGACGGCAACTACGACAATCTGATGCGCTGGGAACTGCACAGTCTGCGCGCCAACCTGCTCGGGCGCGATGTGCGCGTGGTGGCGGGCAGCCGTTCCATGCCACTGCCTGCGGCGGGCGCGACTCTCTTGGGTTCGACAGATTTTGGATTGCGCCCGCTGTTTGCGGGCGGTGAAGTTGTGAAGCAATATTTTAGGTTTGCCCCGATGGCGGCGGCCGCCCAGTTTTCCCCCAATATTCCGCTGCGCGCGCCACAGCGTTTTGATGGCGGCCAAACTGTACTTGGATTTTTTGGCACTGCTCCGGCGACTGGCGGGCCTGCGAAACTTAATTTGATTTGGCGCGTCGATCAGGTTTCGCCGGTGGAGTTTGGTGTTTTTTCGCAACTGGTGGATGAGCGCGGGGCAAAGCTGTCACAAGTGGATCAGGCCGGACTGCCGGTTGCGCAACAGCGCGTTGGCGAATTGGTGCTCAATCAACTGGATTTCACGGATGTTCCCAAGGTGGGTCCGCTCTTCATCCGTTTTGGATTCATTGCGGCTGATGGGCACCGGTCAAACCGGTTGAGCGCTGGCGGCGCAATTGTGGAGGGGGATGCATTTGCGCAGGTGCGCGGGTTCGCGTTGCCGGTAATGGAATTCAACCGCGCGCTGACACTGGAGGATATCCGGCTGAATGCGCCAACACAGGGCGAGCAGCTGGTGGTGGATGCAACATGGCGCTTGAAGGAGGCACTGGATAACCAGTGCTTGCGCTTGCTCGTGATTGACAAACAGAGCGGGCAGATGGTTTATGAAACGGCGACGGTTCTCGCGGCTGGTGAGTGGGTGGTGGGTGCTTTTGTCAGCGAGCAATATGTTTTACGCGTGCCGACGGATTTGCATGCGGGAGCGTATGTTGTTGAGGCGCACCTGGCGTGTGACCCCGGGGCTGTTAAGGCTGTGAAGTGGGCTGATGGCGTGGTAATTGCGGCGCGCAACCGGAAGTTTGTGCGGCCCGGAATGGCGCATGAACTGCAGGAAGTGTTCAGCGACAAGATCGGGCTGGTGGGTTATGACTTGCAGCTGGCCGGGCGCACTTTGAGTGTTACATTGCACTGGCAGGCGCTGCGCCAATTGGAGCACAGCTACAAGTACTTTGTACATGTGCTGCGCAACGGCGAGCTGGCGGCGCAGTGGGATGCAATTCCACAGGATGCGGAATATCCCACACTGTGGTGGGCGCGGAACGAGTTTGTTTCACAAGCAGTGCAGTTGGATCTGGCAGCGCTTGCGGCGGGCGAGTACACGGTCACCACTGGCTTTTATGATGCAACAACGGAGCAACGCCTTGCTGCACCCGTAACCCTGCAGGGAATTCGGTTGCCATGACCAACACAGGCGGCGAAAAAGCCATCGACCTTGAGTGGCTGAAGTCCAGTGTTGCGGCGGGAGGCCGGCTGGCGGTATTTGATACGGAGTACACCACTTGGGAAGGCACGAATGCACGGCGTTGGAGCGGCCCGGGCGAATATTTTGAAGTGGTGCAAATTGGCGCGGTTGTTTTAGAGCTCAAATCAAACTTGCCGGAGATAGCAGCCTTCGAAGTGCTGACGCGACCGGTGTTCAATCCAATTCTGTCGCATTACTTTACGGAGCTGACCGGTATTTCCAACGCTGATCTTGCCGCTGGGGCCGTGAGCTTTGCAGATGGGTTTGCGCAGTTTGTGCAGTTTTGCGTTGGAACAAACACGATTGTTTGTAATGGCTGGGACGACCGCGTGATGCGAGACAATTGTGGCTGGCGGGGCGTTGACTGGCCCTTTGTTGCGGGCAGTTTTGGAAATCTGCGCCCGATGTTTGAGAAGCGGGTGGGCAATGCGAACAATGCGGCATGGAGCAGCAATATGCCGGCAAGTTTGGGTTTGCCACAACCAGACGGCGCACACACCGCGCTTGGTGATGCGCGCGCAATTGCTATTGCGCTCCGCGCAATACTGCGCGAGGCCGAGGTGGACTAACCGCGGGCGTTGATTCGCGCGCAGCAGTTACATACGCGAAATGACGCCGGCGCGCTCCAAAGCATGCGGGCCGGCAGCATGTGCCGGGGCCGCGTCAGAGCCCGGAAACATTTTGCCGGGGTTGGACAGCTCCTGCGGATCAATGCTGTGGCGCACGCGCTGCATGACTGCCAAATCAACGGCAGAAAAAAGCTCCGGCAGATAAGCACGCTTCTCCATGCCGACACCGTGCTCGCCGGTGATGGAGCCGCCGCGGCGAATGCACATGCGGATCACCTCGCCCGCCACCACCTCGGCGCGCTCAAGCGCACCGGGCTCGCGCCCGTCAAACATAATCAACGGATGCAGGTTGCCATCGCCGGCATGAAAGACGTTGGCGATGCGAATGTTGTGGCGCCGGCCGCTCTCTTGAATTTCAGCAAGCGCTGCACCCAGCTGGCTGCGCGGTACCACGCCGTCCTGCACAATGTAATCCGGGCTGATGCGACCGACGGCCGAGAAGGCACTCTTGCGCCCCTTCCAAATTAGCAGACGCTCTTCTTCCGTTTTGGGCACGCGCACATCGTACGGTCCACTTTCCTCAATGACCTGCATCAGCTGCGCGAATTCCGCCTCGACTTGCAGTGCCTCGCCTTCCAGTTCCACAATCAGCAGGCCTGCTGCCGCGGCGGGATAACCGGCATGCACAGCAGCTTCCGCTGCCTGAATGGCTAGGTTGTCCATGATTTCTATTGCGCCGGGCAAAATGCCGGAGGCAACCACCATGCTCACGGCGTCGCCCGCTGCTTGCAGCGAGTTGTAGGCTGCCAATACGGTGCGGTATAGCTCTGGCTTGGGCAGCAGCCGCAGCGTGATCTCCAGCGCGACGCCAAACAATCCCTCTGAGCCCACAAACAAACCCACGAGGTCCGGGCCGGCACTCTCCTGGCTTTCGCTGCCCAGCTCCACTACGGTGCCATCCGCCAGCACCGCGCGCATCGCCAGCACATGGTTGCTGGTCATGCCGTACTTGAGGCAGTGTGCACCGCCGGAATTAAATGCGATGTTGCCGCCGATGGTGCAGATGGACTGGCTGGACGGGTCTGGCGCGTAGTACAGCCCGTGCGATGCGGCTGCAAGCGACACATCCAGATTGCGCACGCCCGGCTCCACAACGGCAATGCGCTGCCGGGCATCGATGCGCAGAATGCGGTCGAGGCGGCCGAGCGCAATCACGATGCCGTCCGCCACCGGCAGGCTGCCGCCTGAAAGGCTGGTGCCGCTACCGCGCGCCACGAACGGCACAGCGTGCAGGTTGCACAGGCGCACGGTTTCCACCACCTCAGCGGTGGTGACGGGCAGCACCACCGCGGCTGCGCGCGCGCGAAACACAGTAAGCGCATCCGACTCGTAGGATTGCAGATGCGCGGCGCTGACTAGCAGGCGCTCGGGCGGATACAAGCGCTGCAGGTCGCGCAATAACTTTTGGGCGGTCATGACGGTTGCGGCCGGCGCTCTAATACTGGTAGTCCGGGCGCACCGGGCTGAAGACGTCCAGAACACGCGCAGCCGCGGCAAAACTACGCGCGGAATGCTCTACATGCGCGGGAATAATATAACTGTCACCGGGCTGCAGGTGGCGAGCCTCGCCGCCAATGGCCAATTCAATCTCGCCCTCCAGCACTGTGCCGGATTGTTCGTAAACATGGCTGTGCGCGGGCACGGTACTGTGGGCAGCGAAGCTCACAAAGGAGAGCAGTTGCTGCGCACCCCAAAATGTCTGGATGCGGATTCCGGGAAACAGCTGCTTGAAGGCGCGGGTTTCAAGGTCAATGAAAGTCATGTTGGCCAGGGGCGCTTGTGCTTTGCGAGTTTAGCTTAGATGAGGCGCGGGCGGGCGTCAATGCGGGTGGCTGTTAGCATGTGCAAACATGCGGTCATTTGCGGGCGTGGCGGGCACTTACCACCTGCGCCATGATTGACAGCGCAATTTCCTCGGGGGAGCGTCCGCCCAGATCAAGCCCGATGGGCGCATGCAGGCGATCCAAAACTGCTGGCGCCAGGCCCGCGTCCAGCAGGCGCTGCCGGCGTTTGGCGTTGGTGGCCGGGCTGCCCAGCGCGCCCACATAAAAAGCGGCGCTGGGCAGCGCCCGCAGCAGGCCGGGGTCGTCCAGCTTGGGATCGTGCGTGAGCATGGCGATGGCGGTGTTGGTATTGATGCCCAGCGTTGCCAGCGCAGCAGCAGGCCACTCTGTGAGCAGCTGGTCCACATGTGGGAAGCGTTCCGCACTGCCAAATGCACGCCGCGGATCCACCACTACAATGCGGTAGCCGAGTGTGCCGGCCAGCGCGCACAACGGCACGGCAATGTGCACACCGCCAACAATGATGAGCGTGGCCGGTGGCAGCAGCACATCCAGAAACAGCTCAATGCGGTCGCCGGCAGCCGATTCAATTGGCACGCATTTGGATTTTCCATTGTGCAGCGCGCGCTGCATTTCAATCAACGCTGCCGCATCCAGCGCCATGCCCAGCGAGCCGGCTTGGGCGCCGTCTTCGCGCAGCAGCAGCTCGCTGCCCGGCAGCGCGGCTGCTGCGCTGCGCACCACAATGGCGCGCACCGTACCTTGAAAGTTTTCGCGCGCCGCGCGCACAAACTCGAACACGGCTGGCGCTAGTGGCTGCACAAAAACCTCGATCGTTCCGCCGCAAGCCAGACCCACTTCCCACGCGGTTTCATCCGCAACGCCAAAGTGCAGCAGTTGCGGCTGGCCGTCGCGCAGCACTTGCGCGGCGCATTCGGCAACCGCGCCTTCCACGCAGCCGCCGCTCACCGAGCCGGACAGGCGGTCGCCGGCTGCAATCGCCATTTTGCCGCCCGCAGCGCGTGGCGCCGAGCCCCAGGTTTGGATTACGGTGGCCAGCACCACGGGCTCGCCCGCCTGGAGCCAACGGCTGACGTCTGCGGTTACTTCATGCATTGGGTTGCTGTGGGCGGGCGCGGCTGCTACTACGCGGGCTGCAACGCTGGCTGCCGGCGGGCAGGGCGTGCGCCGTCCAGGTGTTCCAGCTGCGCGGCCAGCTGTTCCAGGCTGACCAGATTGTGCACTGGCAAAAAGTTGTCAATGTGCGGCAGCGCAGCCTGCATGCCGCGCGTCAGTGGTTCATATTCGGGCGAGCCCAGCAGCGGGTTAAGCCAGACGAGGCGATGGCAGTTGCGCTGCAAGCGCGCCATTTCCGTTTTCAGCAGCGTCGCGTCACCGCGGTCCCAGCCATCGCTAATAAAGAGCACCACTGCGCCGCGGCGCAGCACGCGCCGGCCCCATTCGAAATTAAAAGTTTGCACGGCTTCGCCGATGCGTGTGCCGCCGGACCAGTCCGGCACACTGCGGCCCACTTCGTCCAGAGCGCGATCCACCTCGCGGCCGCGCAGCTGGCGCGTGACGTTTGTGAGCCGTGTGCTGAAGACAAACGAGTACACGGGCTGCGCGAGGCCCTCTGCCAGGCTGTAAATGAAATGCAGCAGCAGGCGCGTGTAGCGCTCCATGGAGCCGCTGATGTCCGCGATGACGACGACCGGGCGCGGCTTGTATTTAGGCTGGCGCTGCGCCCAGCGCAGCACTTCGCCGCCGTGGTGCAGGCTGGTGCGCAGTGTGCGGCGCAGGTCATAGTAGGCGCTGCCGCCGGGCTGGCGACGGCGTGTGCGGCGCTGGCCCATGCGCCACACCATTGCGCGCATCAGGTGTTTGATGGCTTCCAGCTCCGCGCCGCTCAGGTCGCCAAAGTCTTTGCGGCGCAGCAGCTCTTGCGTGCTGAAGGTTTGCGTCACCTCCACCACGGGCGGTGCCTGCGGATCGAGCGGCGCGTCGTCCGCGTTGTCTTCGGGCGGTGGCTCTGCGGCTGGCGCGGGCACAAACACAGGCTTGGTGCGGCGCGGTCGCATCAGTGCGCCCAGGTCCAGCAGCGCTCCGTCGGTAGGCTTCACCCAAAAAAGCTCAAAGGCTTGGTCGAATAGCGGCAGATCTTCGCGGCGCTGCGCCAGCAGGCTGCGCAGCGCGTAGTAAAAATCACTGCGGCGCCCCAGCTGCACATGTTCCAGCGCCTGCACTACATCCACCATGCGGCCGGGGTTTACCACCAGCCCCAGCCCGCGCAGGATGCGCCCGAATAAAAGCAGGTTGTGCAGCAGCTGGCCGGACATTGCGCGCGCTTAGCGGTGCTCGGTTCGCACGTGGACCAGAATTTGCTGCACGCGTGCGCCGCGCACTTTAGAAACGTCATCCTGATATTTGAGCACCACGCCCAAAGTCTCGTTCACCACATCCAGATCCAGCGCTTGCTGGTCCAGCGCCACAAGCGCTGCGGTCCAGTCCAGAGTTTCGGCCACGCCTGGTATCTTGTAAAGCTCTACGCGGCGCAGCTCCTGAATGAAAGCTGTGACCTGCGCTGCCAGGCGCTCTGGCGCCTGCGGCTGGCGCGCATGCACAATTTGCAGCTCTTTATTGAAGGCGGGGTAATCGATCCAGTAATACAGGCAGCGGCGCTTGAGGGCATCATGCACCTCGCGCGTGCGGTTGGAGGTGAGCACCACCACCGGAGGTTGCGCTGCGCGTATGGTGCCGATCTCCGGGATGGTGATCTGAAAGTCCGAGAGCACCTCCAACAGATAGGCCTCAAACTCGTCATCGCTGCGGTCCAGCTCGTCAATCAGCAGCACGGGCGGCTTGCCGCCATGCTCAATCGCCTGCAGCAGCGGGCGGCGCAGCAAAAACTCCGGTCCAAACAATTCGGTTTCGGTGGGCCGCTCCTGGCGTGTTTCTGCTAGGCGCAGGTGCAGCATCTGTCGGGCGTAGTTCCACTCGTAAACCGCATGATGCACATCCAGGCCTTCGTAGCACTGCAGCCGGATCAGGTCGGTTTGCAGCAGTGCAGCCAGCACTTTGGCCACTTCGGTTTTGCCAACGCCAGCCTCACCTTCCAGCAACAGAGGGCGGTTCAGGCGCAGAGCCAAAAAGACCGCGGTAGCCAGGCCACGGTCGGCAATGTACATTTGCGCACGCAGCGCACTTTGCAGCGAGTCTATTGAGCTGATTTCCACCGGGCCTCCTCAATCACACACAAACTCAGCTGATTATATGAGGGCGTGGCGCTTGGCGCCGCCGGGGCGCTGTGTCACCCGCGCCGTCAGTGTGCCGCGGGCCCCAGCTGCAGCAACAGCGGCGTATGGCCGCAGGCCTGCACAAAGCGCAAAAAATCCGCGCTGCGAATGCTGCTGGTGGCGGTATTGGTAAGCGGATGGTAGTTGAGCCACGGTTGCTGCAGCATGTGCGCATCCAGTGCCACGCGCACGCGCTGCGCGTGGTCGTTGATGAGCGCAAAGGGCGTAACGGCACCCGGGGTCACACCCAGCACGGCCTGCAGTACCTCCGGCTTGCCAAACGAGAGATGCGCTGCGCCCAGATGCTGGCGCAGCTCCTTCAAATCCAGCGCGCGTTCCTCCAGCACTACCACCAGCCACAGCTGGTCTTTTTTATCTTTGAGGAATAAGTTTTTGCAGTGCGCACCCGGAAGATTGCCGCGCAGCTGGCGGCTTTCCTCCACAGTGAACACCGGCGGATGCTCCGCGGTGGTGATGGCAATATCCAGTTCGGCCAGGCGCCGGAACAAATCCGCCGGCGTGGCGTGCGCTGCCGGTTCGGGTGTCAATTCAGGTGCAGCGCGCGCGTGCGGCGGCGCGTTACTTGCCCTGCACCATGATGCGCACTTGCTCCACCACTTCCGGGTTGGCAAGCGTGGTGATGTCGCCCACCGGGCTGCCGTTGGAAATGGCTGCCAGCACGCGGCGCATGATTTTGCCAGAGCGCGTCTTGGGCATGTCCGGCACAATCCACACATGCCGCGGCCGCGCAATCTTGCCAATCTCCACCTCAATCGCTTTCACCACTGCCTGCTCAATTGTTTTGCTGGCTGTCACGCCCGGCTTGAGTGCAATGTAGATTTCCGGCAGCTTGCCCTTGATTTCGTCGTTAACGGGCACCACGGCTGCTTCGGCTACTTCGTTCACAATCAGGCACGCCGACTCCAGTTCCTTTGTGCCCAGCCGGTGGCCGGCCACATTGATCACATCATCCACGCGCCCCAGGATGCGGTAGTAGCCATCGGCTGCGAGCACGGCTGCATCGCCGGGGAAGTACGGCCAGTCACGCCAGTCTTTGCTCTTGGGGTTTTTGTTGTACTTGGCAAAGTACGTTTTTACGTAGCGCTCGCGGTCGCCCCAGACTGTTTGGAACAAGCCGGGCCATGGGTTGCGGATGATGATGTTGCCGGCTTTGCCGCTGCCGGCCGGCATGTTCTGGCCGTCCTCATCCAGCACGGCTGCGTGGATGCCCGGCGCTGCCGGCCCGGCGCTGCCGGCCTTCATGGAGTGGATGCCGGGCATTGTGCTGCACAACACACCGCCGGTCTCAGTTTGCCACCATGTGTCCACAATTACGGCTTCACCCTTGCCCACAACCTCGTGGTACCACTTCCACACCATCGGCTCAATCGGCTCCCCCACGGTTGTCATATGCTTGAAGTGGTAGTTGTACTTGGCGGGCTCATCCGGCCCAAGCTTGCGCAGCATGCGAATGGTGGTAGGCGCGGTATGAAAGATGTTGACGCCCAGCTGCTCGGCGATGCGCCATGCGCGCCCGGCATCCGGAATGGTGGGCACGCCCTCAAACAGCACGCTGGTTGCGCCCAGCGCCAGCGGCCCGTACACAATGTACGTGTGGCCGGTGATCCAGCCGATGTCTGCCATGCACCAGTACACATCGGTGGGGTGGATGTCCTGCACAATTTTGGAGGTGCCGGCGGCGTACGCCAGATAGCCACCGGTGCCATGCTGGCAGCCTTTGGGGCGCCCGGTGGTGCCGCTGGTGTACATTAAAAACAGCGGCGCCTCGGCGGGCATGGGCACGGGTGCCACGCGCTTGCCGCGGTAGCGCGGCAGTACCTCGTTCATAAAGTGGTCGCGGTCGGCTCGCATGGGCGTGGCCGAGTGGTAGCCGCCGGTCTTGCGCTGCCAAACCAGCACGGTATCGATGTCATGTTTCTCAGCAGCAGCTGAGTGCACGGCCTCATCGGCTTTTTCTTTGTGGTCCAACAGCGCGCCGCCGCGGTAATAGCTGTCCATTGTTATCAGCACGCGGCTGCCGGAGTCGGCGGCGCGCTCGCCGCACGCCTTGCCGCTGAATCCCGCAAACACCACAGAATGAATGACACCCAGCCGCGCACATGCCAGCATGGTGACCGGCAGCTCGGGCGTCATGGGCAGATGGATGGTGACGCGATCGCCGGGTTTGAGGTGCGCAAAGTCCTGCAGCAGCGCAGCGGTCTCATTTACGCGCACCCACAACTCCTGATACGTGATGGCTTGATGCGCCTCGCCCTCCGGCTCCGGCACAAACAGCAGCGCCACTTTGTTGCGGTTGAGCGCCAGGTGCCGGTCCACGCAATTATGGCTGGCATTGATGCGCCCGCCCACAAACCACTTGAAGCACGGCGCATCGCTGCTGTCCAGCGTGGTGTGCCACTTCTGGTCCCAGTCCAGAAGGTCCGCATATTCTTTAAAGCAATCAGGAAAGTTATCCAACCCGAAGCGCTCGAAGATGGCGCGGTCGGTGAGGTTGGCCTGCGCCACAAACGCAGCGCTGGGTGGTACCAGGGTTTCCTCCTGCCAGTACACGGCAATCTCGGCTTCGCTAACGCTACTGCTATCTTTCTCGCTCATAATGTTAAACCTTTGGGGTGGTGGGTGTGTACGCGAACGGAATGCGCGCCAAAACAAACCACCCCGGAAGCCGCTGCCGGCCCCGGGGCAGAGAGTAAAGCATCAGCTTGCAGCTACTTTTTTGCGCGGGCAGCTGCGGCCATCACGGCGCGCTCCACAAACACCTGTGACATGGCGCGGCGGTATTCCACGCTGGCATGTATATCGCCCAGCAGGTCATCGGGCAGCTCCCGCACAATTCTCTTGGCTGCCTTGCTGATGGATTCTGCATCCAGGGCAGTTTCCAGCAGTGCGCTAGCCACGCGCTTGGAGCGCCACGCGTGCGTGGTCAGCCCGCCCACGGCCACGCTGGCTGCGGTGCAAACGCCATTGGCAATGGTGACACTGGCCGCTGCGCCCACCATCGCGTAACGCGAAGCCGGGTTCTCCAGCTTGGCATAGGCGGAGCCGGTGCCGCGCGCTTCCGCATCTACCTCAATGCCCACCAGCAATTCGCCTTCTTTCAAAGCCGTTTCGTACAGCCCGGTAAAGAACTTGATTGCCGGCACCACCCGCGCCGCGCGCCCTTTGGAGATGTGAAATTTTGCGTTGAGTGCTAGCAGCACAGTGGGCAGATCCGAGGCGGGATCGGCGTGCGCCACACCCCCGCCGATGGTGCCGCGCGCGCGCACAGCCGGGTCGCCCACGTGGCTGGCAGCCTCGGTGAGGGCAGCTGGCAGCCCGCCGGCTGCGGCCACCTGCGCATATGTGCAGCACGCGCCAATCATGCCGCCGTTGATGGCGCGCAGGTCGGCAATGCGCCCGATGTCGATCAGCGCCGACACTTCTGTCTGGCGCAGCTTTAGCAGCGGGATGATGCTGTGGCCGCCGGCTAGCAGTTTGGCACCCGGATGCTGCTTGAGCAGCTTGGCTGCTTCACGCACAGACTCCGCCCGGTAGTATTCAAAGCTTGATGGGTACATGCGGTTCTCCTTTTGGCTGCTACTGCATGGCTTGCCAGATGCGCTCGGCTGTGAGCGGCATGTCCAGATGATCGATTTGAAGCGCATCCATGACGGCGTTGCAAATGGCCGGGGTCGATGCAATGGTGCCCATCTCGCCGGCACCCTTCACGCCCAGCGGGTTAGACGGCGCCGGCGTGACGGTGCGCCCCGTTTGAACCATTGGCATCAGGTTACTGCGCGGCATGGCGTAATCCATCATTGTGCCGCTTAGCAGCTGGCCGTTGCCGTCATAGTGAGCGCATTCCAGCAGCGCCTGGCCCACGCCATGCACAATGCCGCCCAGCAACTGCCCCTCCACAATCATGGGGTTGATAACATTGCCCACATCGTCCACTGCAATGTAGCGCTGGATTTCCACCTCCCCGGTGGCCGGGTCAACTTCCACCTGCGCAATGTGCGCCGAGTTCGGGGCAGTCAGGCCGGTTGGGTCAAAGAAGGCTTGCTCTTCCAGGCCGGGTTCCATGCCGGCTGGCAGCTGGTTGGCGGTGAATGTGCTGAACGCCATATCAAAGAAGGTTTTGGCTTTGTCCGGCGAACCCTTTACATAGGCAGTGCCGTTGCTTTGGTCAAACACCACATCCTCCTCGGCTGCCTCCAGCTGGTGCGCTGCAATGCGGCGCATCTTCTCTCGCACTTTGGCTGCGGCCTTCACCACGGCAGTGCCGCCCACCGTGCCGCTGCGGCTGCCAAATGTGCCCACGCCCTGCTGCACGCGCCCGGTATCGCCGTGTACCACTTCGATATCGGACACGGCTATGCCCAGCTCATCCGCGGCAATTTGCGCAAAGGTTGTTTCATGTCCCTGCCCGTGCGAATGCGAGCCAGTGAAGAGCGTCACTTTGCCGGTGGGGTAGACGCGCAAGGCAGCGCTTTCCCACATGCCCAGCGCCGACCCGATAGACGTAACCACTTTAGAGGGACCGTAACCGCTGATCTCAATGGCGGTGGAGAAGCCAATGCCCACCAGGCGGCCGGCTTTGCGGGCCTCAGCCTGGCGTTCGCGCATGCTTTTCAGGTCTGCCAGCGTCGCTACCTTGTCGCAGATCGCGTGGTAATCGCCACTGTCATAATTGAATGCCACCGGCGTCTGGTACGGGAACTCGCTGGCGGGGATGAAGTTCTTGTGGCGCACTTCCCACGGATCTTTCTTCAGGCGGCGCGCGCCAATATCGATCATGCGCTCAACCAGATATGCAGCTTCCGGCCGGCCGGCGCCGCGTAAAGCATCCACCGGCACGGTATTGGTGAAGGTCGCAAACACATGCCCAAAAACCCCCTTCACTTTATACATTCCGGAGATGCATCCAAGATACAAAATCGTGGGAATGAGCGACGCAAAAGTGGAAAGGTACGCGCCCTGATTGGCCCAGGTGGTTACGTGCAGGGCAGTGATGGTGCCGTCGCGCTTGAACCCCATCTTGGCCACGGTCACGTGGTCGCGGCCATGCGAATCGGTTATGAAGGCCTCGCTGCGCGTGCCTACCCATTTTACCGGCCGGTTAATCTTGCGTGCCACCCACGGAACAATCACCTCTTCCGGGTAGTGGAAGATCTTGCTGCCAAAACCACCGCCCACATCCGGCGCAATAACGCGCAGCTTGTGTTCCGGAATTTTTAGCGTGAAGGCGCTTAGCAGCACGCGGATAGGATGCGGGTTCTGGCTGGTGGTCCAGATTGTCATGAGATCATCCGGCGCATTCCACTGGGCTACGCAGGCGCGCGGCTCAATGGCGTTGGGGACGAGGCGCGAGTTGATCAGCTCTTGCTCCACCACAATGTGGGCTTCGGCCAACCCGTCCGCGCAGGCCTGCTGGTCGCCAAGCTCCCACTCGTAGCTGATGTTGTTGGCAATGGCCTGATGCACCAGTGGCGCGCCGGGGGCGGCTGCCTTGCGGGCATCGGTCACCACCGGCAGCGTCTCATACTCCACCGCTATCAGATCCAGCGCGTCGCGCGCAATGTAGCTTGTTTCTGCAACCACCGCTGCCACGCTGTCGCCCACATGCCGCACGCGGTCCGGCATGAGCGCATGGCGGTCCGGCGTCTTCTGGTTGGGCACGGTCCAGCCCACGGGCAAGGGCCCGCAGCCGCCTTCAATCAAGTCTTTGCCGGTGAATACCCCCAGCACACCGGGCAGCGCCAGCGCGCGCGTGGCGTCGATGCGTTTGATAATGGCGTGCGCATGCGGGCTGCGCTTCACAGCCAAATGCGTCATGCCCGGCAGCTGCAGGTTGCCGGTATAGGTTCCCTGTCCGCGCAGGAAGCGCGGGTCTTCAACACGTTTGACGGATGTGCCGATAGTTTTTGCCATTTTGAACTCCTTACGCCATCTTCAAAGCGGCGTTTTGCACCGCCTTCACAATGTTCTGGTAACCGGTGCAGCGGCACATGTTGCCCTCAAGGCCCTGCCGAATTTGCGCTTCGCTGGGCTTGTGATTGTGGTGCAGTAGAGCATCTGCCGCCATGATCATGCCCGGCGTGCAGAAGCCGCACTGCAGGCCATGCTCCTCGCGGAAGGATTCCTGCAGCGGGTGCAGGCTGGTATGGGAGGCCATGCCCTCAATCGTTTTGATGCTGGTGCCGTCGGCTTGCACGGCCAGCACGGTGCAGGCTTTGACGGCCGCGCCATCCAAATGTATCGTGCAGCTGCCGCACTGGCTGGTATCGCAGCCAATGTTGGTGCCCGTCAGGCCGAGCACGTCGCGCAAGTAGTGCACCAGCAGCAGGCGCGGTTCCACCTCGCTGCAGTGCGCTTTGCCGTTTACTGTGAGGCTAATGGTGTGGGTCATAAAATGCTCCTTGTGTTTGCGGCGGCGGTTGGTGTGGTTAAGCAGACAATCTGGCAATAAATAAACAAGCCCCGCTGCGCAAAGTTGCGCAAACGGGGCGATTGGAAGGGCGCATGGCAGCGCACTTGGATTCTGCCCGGTGGTGCGGGCAAAACGAAGTGGACGCAGGAGCGGCAAGCGAATGGTTCAAATGCGGAAAGCTGCCAATAGTATGTTTCGCAGGCTAATCGTGGTTAGCGGTTGGTTTTGAGAGCCAAATAATACAGTCTGTCACAGAAGCTGTCAAGAACGGCCATTCGCACAACGAATTTCGGACGCCAACTCCTGCCAAGCCAGCAGATTTGCACTGGCGCGCCGACCAAATGCATCCGCAACCCCGCCACTGCCCACTCTGATAAACTTCCCAGAGCAATGCGTGAATTCTTCCGCCCCCGCGTCCTGAATGGCTTACAGCAACAGCTGCAAGCCGGCGTTACACCGCAGAAGCTTGCCACCAGCGTGGCCGTCGGCGCGCTGGTTGGCACCTTTCCCGTGCTTGGCTCCACTACACTGCTCAGCCTGGCGTGCGGTTTTGCGTTCCGCCTCAATCATCTGGCAGTGCAGGTTGCCAAGGAACTTACTTACCCGCTGCAGCTGCTGTTGCTCATTCCGCTGCTGAACGCAGGCGGCATAATGCTGGGGGCACCGGTGCCGGCGTCATTGGCTGCACTGCAGGCGCAGTTCCGGGCTGGGGCATGGGCCACACTGCAGGTTTTTGCGCTGGCAACCGGCGGCGCAATTTTTCTTTGGATGCTGGCGGGCGTTCCGCTAATGCTGTTGCTTCGCGTCGCAATGCGGCGGATGCTGGCGCCCCTGAGCGCACAGCCGCCCAATGAAGTGCCGGCGGCGCAATAAAGTTTTGGCTCGTCCCCTTGCAGCAGCCCGCTAGCACGGAGCCAAATGGCTGTGTGCTGGCTGCAGCTGGCAGCCACTGCTAACCGCCGGCGAGCCACGGTTTGCGAGGCATCGCACAAATCGCTTCATTTACTTCTACACTCTTATAAGATATCCCGGATCAATAAACGATGATTCACCATCATATTTTGGATTGGGATGACGCCTACGCCAACACGCCCAACATTCCCGGCGGCGAGCGCTATCCGGATCTGTGGGTGGAGGCCGCGCAAAGTTTTCGCACAGGCATGCTGGCCGAGGGCCGCGCCCGCATTGATGTGGCGTACGGTCCGCATGCGCGCCACAAGCTGGACCTGTTTCAACCATACAGCCCGGCCATTGGGCTGGTGGTGTTTGTGCACGGCGGCTATTGGATGAAGATGGACAAGTCTTATTTTTCGATGCTGGCGGCGGGGCCACTGGCGTGTGGCTGGGCGGTGGCTGTCCCGTCCTATAACCTTTGCCCGGATGTGAGCATTACGGAGATCACTCGCGAAGTGGGCGCGGCAATTACCGGCGCTGCGGAAATGGTGACGGGGCCGCTGTGCCTCACCGGCCACTCTGCGGGCGGCCACTTGGTGACGCGCATGGTCACCAGCACCTCGCCGCTGACGGCAGCAGTGCGCGCGCGCATCCGGCACACGCTGTCCATCTCCGGCGTGCACGATCTGCGCCCGCTGCTGCACACAGCCATGAACACAACCCTCAAGCTGGATGAGGCAGAGGCGCAGCGCGAGAGCCCGGCGCTGCTGGTGCCGCTGCCCGGGACGCGCCTCACGTGCTGGGTGGGTGCTGCTGAGCGCTCAGAGTTCATCCGCCAGAGTGCGCTGCTGGCCAACGCATGGACCGGCCTTGGCGCGCACACGGCTTGTGTGCTGGAGCCGGACCGCCACCACTTTAATGTAATTGACGGGTTGCGCGAAGCCCGGAGCACACTGACCACTGCGCTGGTGGGTGAAGCATGAAATTTGCCGGCGTATTTACCGTGCTGCAAACGCCGCTGACGGAAAAAGATCAGATAGATGAACAAGTGTTTGAGCGGGAAGTAGAGTGGCTGATTGAATGCGGGGTGGACGGAGTGGTGCTGGCGATGGTCTCAGAGGTGTTGCGATTTAGCGCCGAAGAGCGCCGTGACCAGTGGCAGACCGTGCTCAAGCTGCTGCGCGGCCGCATTCCGCTGGTAGCAAGCGTTGGGGCGGAGAGCACTGCGATTGCAACCATGCTTGCGCGCTGGGCTTCGAACGACGGCGTTGCCGCTTTGATGGCCACTCCACCGGCTGCTTTTGCGTATCTCCCCGGTGAGATTTCCAAATATTACGTGGCGCTTATCGAGAGTGTTTCGTGCCCGGTTATTGTGCAGGACGCCAGCAATTATCTGGGTCAACCGCTTGATGTTTCCCTCTACGTTGATCTAATTGACGCTTACGGCGTGGAGCGCGTCCAGTTCAAGCCGGAAGCCAAACCGGTGAAAGAGCGCCTTGAAGCCCTCAAGGCTAAAAGCGGTGGCCGGGCCCGCGTCTTTGAAGGCCAGGGCGGTGCGGATCTACTGGATACTTTTCCAATTGGCATTGTAGGCACCATGCCGGGCGCGGAAATTCCGTGGGCGTTAGTGGCGCTTTGGAAAGCGTTGAATGCGGATAACTGGAACCGCGCCCGCGCCATTCACGCGCCACTACTCAGGTTGGTATCACTGCAAACCACACTTGGACGCCTACATTGCGGTGGAGAAATATAGACTGGTGAAACAGGGAATATTCACCTCCACCCGCCAGCGTGGCCCAGTCGGGTTTGTTTTGAGCGCGGCTGTGCAGACCGGGATTGATCGCGAATTTGACGAGCTTCGAGCTGTGGTAGATCGGGTTTAGGCCGAGATTGATTTGCGGATGCGGTTGGCAGGGTATAAACGCTGAGAGAGGTAGTCACCCCCGATTTTATGTGGCTATGAGCCGAGATGTGGCTAATCCAGCCCATGAACCCCTATTTGACAGACCCCGACTCAAATGCTAGACTCTCTGTGTCGCACCACGGAAAGTTCTTGCCCGCGACCATGAGCGCCTACGGAACTGGCGCTGAGCCCACAGTTTCACAATAATTTAATCTGGCCTGCTTTACCACAAGCCGCATTGGGGCTTGATATCACAAACCTGAATCTTATCCACCCTGACTGGCGAGCCATTCCGGCGGCCGCACCAGCTGCGCATTTACCCGTCTGCAAACCCGTACACATAGGAAACGAGAGACCATGAACTTCATCGAACTTGACAGCAAAACTTTGGACGAGCTGCGCGGCATCGCCAAGGACTCTGACGTAGTTGGCTACAACCACATGAAGAAACAGGATCTGGTGCTGCGCCTGATGCGTGCCCATGCTGAAAAGCGCGGCCTGAGCGTGCGCGGCGGAGTATTGGAGATTATCGATGACTCGATGGGCTTCCTGCGTGGCGGCAACCTCATGCCCAGCCACGATGACATTTATGTCAGCCAGTCGCAGCTGCGGCGCTTTAGTTTGCGCACCGGGGACATGGTCATTGGCCAGGTACGCGCCCCCAAAGACTCGGAAAAATACCATGGCTTGATCCGCGTTGAAAGCGTCAACGGCTTGGACCCTGAGGAAGCCAAGCGCCGTCCGTACTTTGAGGCGCTTACTCCCATCTTCCCGGAAGAGCGCTTTGATTTGGAGACCAATCGCTACACAATTTCCACGCGCATGATCAATCTGGTGGCGCCCATCGGCAAGGGCCAGCGCGGCCTGATTGTGTCGCCACCCAAAGCCGGCAAGACTACGGTGCTGAAGGAGATCGCAAACGCCATTTCCAAAAAGTACGAACAGGTGCACTTGATGGTGGCGCTGATTGGCGAGCGCCCGGAAGAAGTTACCGACATGGACCGCTCAGTGGATGCCGAAGTGGTGGCCAGCACATTTGATGAACCGGTTACCTCGCATGTGCGCACAGCGGAGATGGCGCTGCAGCGCGCCAAGCGCCTGGTGGAAACGGGGCGCGATGTTGTCATCCTGCTGGACTCGATTACGCGCCTTGCGCGCGCCTACAACCTCGTTGTAACGCCGTCTGGGCGCACGCTGTCCGGCGGCCTGGATCCCGCAGCGCTTTACCCGCCTAAGCATTTCTTCGGCGCAGCGCGCAATATTGAAAACGGCGGATCGCTCACGATTGTGGCCACCTGCCTGGTGGACACCGGCTCGCGCATGGACGACATGGTGTACGAGGAATTCAAAGGCACCGGCAACATGGAACTGCACCTCTCGCGCAAAATGCAGGAACGGCGTATCTTTCCCGCGTTTGACATTGAGCGCAGCTCTACGCGCCGCGAGGAATTGCTGCTGGGGCCGGACATCACACCGCGCGTTTGGCTGATGCGGCGCATGTTCAGCCAGATGACCAGCCCGCCACCGGCAGGCGCTAGCATGGATCCGGCCAACGCCACTGATGCAGTGTTGCAGCAAATGCGCGGCACAGAGAACAACATCGAGTTTCTCGAACAGCTCGGCAAAAATCACGACTGACGCTGTGGAAGAGCTGTCCCCGGCCGGGCTCCTGCGCTGGCTGCGCGCCCGCGCGCCCGGGCTCGTCTATCACGCCGGGCTCGTGGGGATTGTGGGCGCGGCTTTGTGGCTGGTGCGCACCAACCCGCTCAGCTGGCTGCCGGCGCGGTTGGATGCAGCCCTGCAAGCCGGTGCCCAGCCGGCAAAAGCGGAAGCAGCCACCGGGTTGTGGCCGGCGGGCCTGCTGCCCGTCCCACTGTCGCCGCCGCCCGCAGTGCGGCGCATCGCCTCGCTTCACACTAATATTCCCGCGCGCCTGCGGCAGGACATTGTCACCTATACAGTGCAGACTGGCGACACGCTCTTTGGCATTGCTGAAAAATATGGCATCACGCCGGAGACTATATTGTGGGGCAACTATTATTTTCTAAAGGACGACCCGCATTTGCTGCGCCCGGACCAGCAGCTGTTTATTGCGCCTGCCAACGGCGTGCTGCGCGTGGTGCAGGCTGGCGACACTATTGAGGGCCTTGCAAAAGCTTATCTCGCGCTGCCGGAAGACATCATCAACTGGCTTGGCAACGGCCTTGACCCTGATGCGCCCCAGTTGACCGAAGGGCAGATGCTGCTTGTGCCGGGCGGGCAGCGTGAGTTTGTGCGCTGGGTTATTCCGCAAATCACGCGCACGCAGCGCAATCCGCTGCCGGTTGGCGCCGGGCCGGGCGCCTGCCCCGGCGGCTACTCGGGTGGTGCAGTGGGCGGCGGTTTTTTTGCTTGGCCGTCCAACAACCGTTTTCTCTCCGGCACCAACTTCACCAGCTATCACCCCGCCATCGACATTGCTGTGGCCTACGGCGATCCTGTTTACGCTGCGGACAGTGGGGTGGTGGTGTTTGCCGGCTGGAGTAATTATGGCTACGGCAACATGGTCGTCATCGACCACGGCAACGGCTGGCAAACTTTGTACGCGCATCTCTCGCAGTGGAATGTTTCTTGCGGCCAGTCTTCAGCCCAGAAAACTTTGGTTGGCCTGGCCGGCAGCACCGGCAATTCCTCCGGGCCGCACCTGCACTTTGAAATGCAATACGGCGGCGGCCGGGTAAACCCCTGGAACTATCTGCAATGATCCGCGGCGTGATTTTTGATTTGGGGGACACGCTGATCCTTGGGCGCAGCGAGGCAGACTCGGGCGCCATTTGGGAAAGCATGGCTGCCGGCTTGACGGCTTGGCTGCAACAAAACACCAACACGCTGCCGGACCCCGCAGTCTTCCGGCAGCGCTTCTTGCATCACAGCGCCCAGGACAAACTGCGCCGCGACGTAACCCATGTGGAATACAGCACGGCGGCAATTCTGGCGCAGGTATTCACCGAACTGGGCTGGCAGCTGCCCGCCCCCGCGCAGGCTGCTGCTGCGCTGCATGCCTGCTACGCGCCAACCGAGGAGCACTGGGAACCAGCGCCCGGGTTGCATCAAATGCTGCAAGCGCTGCAGCAATCGGGCTGCCGGCTGGCAATTGTTTCCAATGCGGGAGACAGCGCCAATGTGCAGCGCCTCGTTGATCGCCACAACCTGCGCGCATACTTTGACCCGCTTGTGATCTCCGCAGACTTGGGAATCCGCAAGCCGGATGCGCGCATATTTGATGCGCTGCTAAAGCGGTGGCAGTTGCCACCGGCGCAGGTGGCAATGGTGGGCGACACGCTGGCCGCGGATGTGCTGGGCGCGCACAACGCCGGACTGCGCTCGGTTTGGCTGCGCACGCGCGCAGCCCGCGCGGATAACGTGGCGCACACAGCCGGCATAATTCCGGACGCAGCCATCGACAGCCTGGCCGAGCTGCCGGCCGTGCTGCGCAACCTTCCGGAACACGCGCAGCGCGAGCCAAAGTTGTCCATCATCATTCCGGTATTCAATGAAGCCGCCACAATTGTGCAGCTGGTGGAACGCGTGCGGCGGGTGCCCCTGCGGCTTGAGCTGGTGCTGGTAAACGACGCTTCCACAGACGGGTCGCGGGCATTGCTGGACCAGCTGGCTAAGGCGCCTGATACAGTCATCATTCACCATGCTTTGAATCGCGGCAAGGGCACGGCAATTGCCAGCGGGCTGGCTGCTGCCAGCGGTGCGGTGGCCGTCATTCAAGATGCTGACCTTGAGTATGACCCGCAGGATTTTGTGCGAATGCTGGCACCCATTCGTGAAGGCCGCGCCCAGGTGGTGTACGGCGCGCGCAACCTTGAAAGCCAGCGCCCGCTGATGCGCTTTGGCAACCACCTGTTGAGCGCGCTGACGCGCATGCTATACGGCTCGCAATTGTCTGACATGGAAACCTGCTACAAGATGATGACGCGCGCGGTGTACCTGACGCTGGCGCTGGAATGCCGGCGCTTTGATGTGGAGGCAGAAATTACGGCGAAGGTGCTGCGCGCGGGACATCACATTCTCGAGGTGCCCATTAGCTACACCGCCCGCTACGAAAACAAGAAACTGTCGCCAATGGATGGCTTGCCGGCCCTGCGGGCGCTTCTTAAGTACCGCTTCTTCAGCCCTTAAAGTGCACGTGCCATGGTGATTCGCAATGGATTTGTTTGAGCATGGGCTGCAGCAGCGCTTGCGCAGCGAGGCACCGCTGGCTGCGCGCATGCGCCCGCGCACGGTGGCGGAGTTCGTTGGCCACGCAGAAATAATCGGCGAAGGCCGCCTGCTGCGGCGCGCTATTGAAGCCGACCGCCTCTTCTCTTCCATTTTGCTGTGGGGCCCGCCCGGCAGTGGAAAAACCACGCTTGCCAATGTAATTGCCAACAGCACACGCGCGCACTTTGCCACGCTGAGCGCTGTGTTGAGCGGTCTGCCCGCACTGCGGGAAGAGATTGCGGCCGCCCAGGAGCGCCGCGCGCTGCATGGCACGCGCACGCTGCTGTTTGTGGACGAGGTGCACCGCTGGAACAAAGCGCAGCAAGATGCATTGCTGCCGCACGTGGAGAACGGCACCTTCGTGCTGATTGGAGCCACGACTGAAAACCCATATTTCGAGGTGATTGGCGCGCTGCTCTCGCGCTCGCGTATTTTTCAACTGCATGCGCTGCAGGACGCGGACATTGCGCTCCTGCTCGAGCGGGCTCTGCAGGATGCGTTGCGCGGCTACGGCAGCCGCCAGGTGTCTGTGGATGCGCAGGCCCTGGCGCACCTGGTCAAGGTGGCCGGCGGCGACGCGCGCAACGCATTAAATGCGCTTGAGCTGGCAGTGGAATCGACGCCGCCTGACGCTGATGGTGTTGTGCACATCTCGCTCGCCGTGGCGCAGGAGTCAATCCAGCAGCGCGCGGTCTTGTACGACAAAGACGGTGACGCTCACTACGATACGGTCAGTGCGCTCATCAAATCCGTGCGCGGATCGGATCCGGATGCGGCGCTGTTCTGGCTGGCCAAGATGCTCTACGCCGGCGAATCGCCGCGCTTCATCATGCGCCGGCTGCTGATTCTGGCGGGCGAAGACATCGGGCTGGCCGACCCGATGGCATTAGTCGTTGCCAGTGCAGCTGCACAGGCGTTTGAATTTGTGGGCATGCCAGAGGGTGTGTACCCGCTGGTGGAAGCCACTTTGTACCTGGCCACCGCTCCAAAATCCAACAGCGCCACCCACTACTTTAAAGCGCAGCAAACCGTGATGACCCAAGGCGCGCAGGAAGTGCCGCTGCATTTGCAAGACACCAACCGGGATGGCGCCAAACTTGGGCACGGTGCCGGCTACATTTATCCGCATGAGCTCGCCGGGCATCACGCTGGCCAGCAGTATCTGCCGGCCGCACTGCTGGGCACGTACTTCTACCGGCCTTCAGCGGAGGGCTATGAGGTGGCTGTGGCCGAGCGCCTTGCGCGCTGGCGCAGTGCGCAGCGCACTGCACTGGGAATCACCGCCACCAACGAGCCAGCCGATCTGGACGAGCAGCAAATCCTTGCGCTCAAACGCCAGCTCGGCGCCGGCTAGCCAGACGAAAGCTGCCCGTGTGCTTGCACCGGAAGTTTATTGGCGGCGGCAGCATCCCCGGCTAAACTCCGCTCATGGAAAAATTACAGGCCAGAGCAGACGCAATTGATGCGTCCATAACGCGCTGGATGGCAGCGCAGGGCATCCGTCTGTTGCGCATCAGCCTCGGTATTGTGTTCTTGTGGTTTGGCGCGCTCAAATTTTTTGCCGGCCTCAGCCCCGCGCAGGACCTTGCCACTCGCACCATCAGCATGCTCACCTTTGGCCGCATTGCGCCGGACACCGCACTATTGCTTCTTGCAACCGGGGAATGCCTGATCGGTCTCGGTCTCATTCTGGGCATCTTCATGCGCGCCACATTGCTGCTATTGTGGGTGCAGATGCTTGGTACCGTCACGCCACTGATCTTCTTCCCCAACGAAACCTTTGCGCAAATCCCCTACGCCCCCACGCTGGAAGGGCAATACATAATAAAGAACATTGTTTTGGTGAGCGCGGGAATTGTGATTGGCGCGACTGTGCGTGGCGGCCGCCTCACACCGGGAGCTGGCGGCCAACCCCGCTAGCTGCCGGTTTGCCGGCGGCAGCGGCTGGACCGCCTGACGCTGCGCGTTAACTGCTTGCGTTCACGCCATTAATTCTGCGAGGGGTGGACCCGCAAGACTAACAACTTCGACCACGCAGACCGTTAATTATTGGGCGAAGTGTTCCGAGAGAATCTATTCATTTGTTGAGTAGCGAGGCGTGTTGCTGAGGTATGGTGAACCTGGAAGCTCTCATTACAATTGGTTTGCAATCGGTCAGGGTGGGCAGCGGGCTGCACACGGGCAGCTCTAAAAGCGTGAGTTGTGCCCTGCCCGGCGCAAATCAGCATTGCTGGCCACAAAAATTTGCGGCTTTTGCCTTCTTACTTCTTGAAATTCGACAAGTGAAATTATGCTTACTTCCGCTTGCTGACCATCTACACAGCAAATTCGGGTGCTGTGCGTTTGCGCGGTTCCTCAACCAATCAAGAGCTGCGCTGGTTTTGGCGGCGCGGGAACAGGGATTGTGCCGGGCTCCAAGGTGGGCGTCACTACCGCTGGTGCTGCGGGTGGAGCAACAGGCGTGGCAATAGCCGGTGCGATTGTGTGCGGCTCGCGTGCAGGCACCGGGGGGCCGGCCGCAAGGCTCACGACAGCAACCAGCATCAGCCACATGCTTGCTGATGCACTCACCGCCAGGATATACAAAGCCCACGGGCGCGCGCGGCGCGCGGTCCGTCGCTTGGTAGATTGCATCTCTGGCTGTTCAACAAGCCCCGGCTGCAAACTGCTATCAATCGCGGCGGGCTGCTGATCGGCTTCCGGTACCATTTGGCGCAAAGCCAGTTCACCCAACCGCGCCAGCAGCATCCAGCCCTGCACGTTCTGCGGATCGCCCTCCACCAGTTGGGCAAGCATCTGGCGCGCGCGGGTAAACTGGCGGCGCTGCACACACTCGCGGGCGGTTTCTAGCAGCTCCGCCGGAGATTGCGCTTGCGCTATCATGGGCGGACGCTTTTCGGTTTGCACGGGCGGCAGCGCTTTATAGCCTTGCAGCATGCTGGCCGTTTGACCACCTGCATTAAGTTTTGTTTGAATTGTCGCTTTTCTCCCCCGTAGTTTTCGTCACATGCGCGTGAATGTGCACTGCCAAACGGATGCTTTATGCGAACTTTAGCGTTAAGCAAGCGCCAGCGCCGGTTTGCCGTGATCAGCGTGTGCCTCGTACTGCTGATTTCAGGCGGATATGCGGCGCGGCGGCCACTGCTCGCCAGCCCGGCGGTTTATCTGCGCATCGAGGATCCGCTGCGCCCCGCTGACCTGATTGCCGTGATGCCCAGCGAGTGGCAGGGAGTGGAATATGGTATCGAGCTTTATAAAAAGGGTTACGCACCGAGGTTGATGCTGATTGGTGGCTACCCGTTTGAGTTAATTGCACAGGACGGGGAGTCGTTCCGTGTGGTCAAGATGGATTGGGAGCAGGTGGCGCGGGGCATTGCGCTGCAAGCTGGCGTACCAGACGATGCGATAGTGACGCGAGGCGGCAGCAGCACTTACGAACAGGCGCGCCAGTTTGTTGATCTTGCTGAAGCCAGCAACCTGAAAACTGTGATTATTGTCACTGACGATGTGCATCCGCGGCGCATCAGCTGGTCGGTGTCCAAATTTCCCTCCAGCGCACAGCTTGCCTTGATTTATAGCCCTGTGCCCCGCAGTATCTATCTGCCTCAGGAGCAGTTTGAGACAGACCAGTGGTGGACCGACGAGGAAAGGACCAAGCAAGTGTTCGCTGAATATGTGAAGCTGGGCTACTACCTCGCATTCGGCAGCCGCTAGCGCAGCGCTTACTATGCGGCTTGCAATCAATGGTTGGTTTTTGGAGCCAACCCACACCGGTTCCAGCCAGTACCTGCATGGCCTGCTGGCGCACCTGCCGGCAGCCGCTCCCGAACTTGAACTGCATGTGATTGCGCCCGCCGCATTTGGCGAAGGGCTGAAGCTGCCGGATGGCATCCATTTGCACCATGCCGGTACAGGCCGCGGGCACGTGAGCAAACTGCTGTTTGAACAGCTGCAGTTTCCCCGCGCCGCACAGCGCCTCAACGCCCGCCTTATGCACATTCCATATTGGGCGCCGCCCCTGCGGGCTGCGCTGCCGTTTGTACTCACAGTGCATGACCTGATTCCCATGCTGGTGCCCGCCGAACGCGGCGGTTTGCTGGCGCGCCTTTACACCGCACTGGCAGCGGCGGCCACGCCGAGCGCAGCGCGGATAGTGGCGGACTCGCACAGTTCTGCGCGCGATATTCTGCGGATGCTGCGCGTGGCGGAAAGCAGGCTGCACACGGTGCAGCTTGCGGTTGGGGCGCAGTTCACGCCGGTGCAGCAGGTGCAGGACGCCGCTGCGCGCGCGCGCTACGCACTGCCTGAAAGCTACGTGCTTTACCTTGGTGGATTTCAGCCGCGCAAGAATGTGGGCGCGCTGATTTCTGCGTGGACCTGGGCGCACGGTCCGGTGGGTGACCAATACCCGCTGGTGATTGCCGGCGCACTGCCCGTGCGCTCCACGCTCCCGCAAGATGCGCGGTCGTTTGGTGTGGCGGAAAGCGTGCGCTTCACTGGCGCCGTGCGTGAGCAGGACAAGCCTGCCATCTACAGAGGCGCTGCCTGCTTTGTGTACCCCTCGCTATACGAGGGTTTTGGGCTGCCGCCACTGGAAGCGATGGCGAGCGGTGTGCCCGTGATTACCAGCAGCAGCAGTTCGCTGGGCGAAGTGGTGGGGGACGCTGCGTATCTAGTAGCTGACCCGCACGATGCCCGCCAGCTTGGTGCCGCCATTATTTCGCTGGTGGTGGATGGCACCCTTGCGGATGATTTGCGCGCGCGCGGCCTTAAGCAGGCAGCTGGCTTTAGCTGGCAGCGTACCGCAGCCGAAACCGCCCGTATTTATAGATTGTGCATGTAATTCGGCCCTTGGTTTGCGCACACGCACGACACCTGAAAATCGCTGCTTCGCCAGACTCCTCCCGCGGGTTGTTTGCCAACGCGAACTGCACGCCTCCCCGCATGCGCCCGCGCTCGCACTAGCGCGCTATACTGCCTAGCGTTTTATGCGCGGCACTCAACTTCCATCACCCAACACTGTGCTGCAGGGCGACAACCTGCAAGTACTGCAACAACTTCCGCCTGCCAGTGTGCCGCTGATCTACATCGATCCGCCATTTAATACCGGCAAGCTGCAGCAGCGCACACAGCTGCGCACCCGGCGCAGCGCAAATGGCGACCGCACGGGCTTCCAAGGCCAGCGCTATGAAACATTGCGCGTTGGCTCTCAGGAATTTGGCGACGCCTTCGATGACTACCTTGCGTTTCTGGAACCACGCCTGCGCGAGGCGCATCGCGTGCTGGCGCCGGCGGGTTCGCTCTACTTCCACATCGACTACCGCGAGGTGCACTACTGCAAAGTGCTGCTGGACCAGATATTCGGGCGCAGCAACTTCCTTAATGAAATCATCTGGGCGTATGACTACGGAGCGCGCGCCACCCGGCGCTGGCCGGCCAAGCATGACAACATCCTAATGTATGTAAAGGACGCCAAGTGCTACCACTTTGATACGGCAGCCGTGGCGCGCATTGCGTACATGGCGCCCGCGCTGGTGGGGCCGGAGAAAGCTGCGCGCGGCAAGCTGCCCACAGATACCTGGTGGCACACGATTGTGAGCCCAACCGGCAAGGAGAAAACCGGCTACCCCACCCAAAAGCCGCTGGGGGTTTTGCGGCGCATCCTGCAAGCCTCATCGCGCCCCGGGGATTTGGTGCTGGACTTTTTTGCGGGCAGCGGCACCACGGGGGCAGCCGCCCTCGAACTCGGCCGCAGCTTTCTTTTGGTGGACAGCAACCCGCAGGCTCTGGCTGTGATGCGCAAACGCTTTGCAAATCAAGCAGTCACATTTTCAACCACCAGCAACTGGTGCGCCAAAGCTGCACAGGACGCGGCATGAGCCGCCTCATCAAGCCCGAGTCCGCCGGTAAACTGCGCACGCAACTATGCAAGGCCGTGGGCTTGACGCTCCGTGAGTTGGCTGCGAAGGCGCAGCCGGATGCTGCGGCGCGCGATATGGTGGCGTTTGTGGCGCTGTGCCTGCGTGAAATTGACGCCACCATCAACGAGAGTGTGGTAGCGTGGGAGAAGCGCGATTACTGGGTGAAGGCGGACCGCTTTCGGCTGGAGTGGCAATGGGCGGGGCACTTTAGCGCCGCCTTGACGCGCGCGCTGCTGGACAACAATGGTGCACTGCTGCCAGAACTGCTGCTCAAGATTGGCGCGCGGCTGCAGGCTGTAAAGCTTCCGCTGCGCAATACCGGGGGTGAGCCATGGCACGGTGCGCTGCAGCGCCTGCGCGATACCGCCGGCAGCCCGCCCGCTATGCGCGCAACTTAGTCGGCCGGTTCAGTGCGAAAGTAACCAAGCGCCTGCTCATCTTCCGCGTCCATCGTGACAGTTAGCGTCTGGCCGTAGGCCAGCGCCTGCAGGTCAATCACGCGCACGCAATCAGCAAACTCGGCATCTTGCGGGCAGAGGCTGGCCAGCAGGTTGGGGGCTGCCAGCAGGCGCTGCTCGTCAAACCAGCCGCCGGGCTCGTCTGGAAACACCGCCAGCGGAAAAATCTGCGCTTCAACCAGATCCAAAAAGAAGTGCGTGCCGTGCGAAGCCTCGGGCTTGGTGCGGCTGCCGGGCACACTGCGCACAATCTCAATCAGCATGCGCGTATTGTAAACATCCGCGTAGGTGGCCTTGACGCCCAGATCCGGATTGCTGCTACCCCACCGGTTGGGGCCAATCAACACAAACTGGCAGCCTTCAAGCGCCTGGTTTACGCGCCCAACTACGCGCGCAAGTGCCAGCTTGCGCGTGGCCTCGCCCAGCGCATTGTATTGGGCCAGCGGCACAAACACGGCATGCGTTATCCCCGTTACTTCGCCGCCGCCCATCACGCCGCGCGTGGCAAACAGCCGGTCTTGCGCGGGCACGTCCGGCGGGATGGTGTCGCCTTGCTCTAGGCTGCGCACACTCTGCGGCCGGCATTGCACTAGGCAAATCTGCACCTCCGCGTTGCCGCGCGCCGCGCCGATGCGCGCAGTGAACTCCACGTCCACCGGGCGCCCATATTCGCTTGCCAGGCTGCGCAGCACATGCTTGAGGCGCGGCACCAGCTGCGAATCTTTGAGAAGTGGATCAAACGTAAGCACAAGTTGCGCGGGGCTGATAGTTGGACTGTTCATGAAGAGCGGCTGCAGGTAGCCATCCTTCTCTTCGGAAACCAGCTGCCGGACCCAGGGCAGGTCGCCGCGCAGCACTGCTGCCAGCGGGTGAGTTTCCAGTTTGTTCGTGGCCAGATTAAGCAAGTCCACGTGATGCTGTGAGTAATGCCGGATGGCGCCTGCATCCGCTTCCGGGCGCAGCAGCGGATGGCTGAGCGCCACAAGGCGCGTGTAATCATCCGTGCGTTCCACTGCGCGCGTGCCCAGCCCAAACACCAGCCGTGCCAGGCCGTCTTCGCGCCGAATGCGCTGCGTCCAACGGAACGGGTTGCGCCCAAACGCCACGCCGGCCAGCGGTGGATAGAAATAGTCGCCGTGGCGCTCGCCTTCCACCACCTGCAGCAAAATTGCCATGCGCTCGTCATAATCCACCAGGCCCATGCGCTGCCGGTAAATCAAGGCATCGGGGCTGTACACGCTGGCATAAACCTGCGAGATGCTCCACGTAAGGCGCTCCAGATTTTCCTCTGTGCCCGCCTGATTGGGGCAGAAAAAGCTATCGTATTTGCCGGCAAACGCAGTGCCGGCTGAGTCTTCCAACAAGCTGGAGGAGCGCACCACCAGCGGCGTGGGCCCGATCTCATCCAGCAGGGCGCGCAATTCGTCGCGCACATGCTCCGGCAATTGTCCGGCCGCAAAGCCCTGTTGGATGGCCGGGTACTCTTCGCGAATTTGCGAGAGTGTTTTGTACTTCTGGTTGGTTACATACATCAAGCCGTTGCTGCGCTTGAAGTCATGAAAGACATCCGTGCCGACAAAATACGAAACCGGGATGGAGACATTGCTGCCAATGGCGGGCTCGGCCTGCAAAATCTTCCACGCCAGCAGCATGCCGGCAGCCTTGCCGCCAATCTTGCCGCGCCCAAAGCGCCGCTTGCGAATGCCTTGCAAATCCTCAATGGTGAGCCACTGCTTGGCCACGCCCACAAAATCCAGCCGGTCACTGATGATGGCTTTGATGATGACAACAATAATTTCTTCAAGGTGGTGCGCCACACGCTGCTGCTGATCCGGCGGCATCTTTTCAATTTGCTCGCCGTCACGAAAGAGCACGTCTATTGGCGCAGCCTCGGGGGTGTAGGAGAAGCTCACCTTGGGCGCCTGCCCCGTGCGCTCCTGAATCAGGCCGGCCACAATCTCATCAAACAACTCATCTTGCAGGTTGTAGGCAAAGTAGAAGTCCGTGATTTGGTCGCGCACGTGTTCTTTGCGCTCCTCCCACACATCCGGCAGCTCCTCGGCCTCAGGATCCAGAATGCCCTCCAGGCGCTGCGACGCGATGGCGCGCTCACGCACTTCCTTCTCCAGGGTTGCAGCGCTCACAATGCCGCGCTGCTGCAGCTCGCCGCGCATGCGCTCGCGGATGATGCGCGCCAGCATTGGATACTGCCGGATCTTCAAATACAGCGAGAAGATCTTGGGCAGGTTGGCGGCTTCGAATGACATGGGGATTGGCGGCGCGCGGCCCGCGGGTTAGCTCTTTGCCATGTGCGCCTTCAGGCGCAAAAGCACATCAATCGGCGTGGGGTCAACCCCATTTGCAATCGCCAGATAGTAACTTACGTAGTCACCAAAGTGCAGCACGGAGAGCATCTGCGCCAGGCGCGCGCTGCCTGTGGCGGCCACCGCATCGCAGTTGTAGCCGCTTTGCATAAAGTGCGCGTGTGTCCATTGCATGCGGGCGGCGTTGCGCGGGTGGTACAAGCTGGAATTCAGAAACAGCACAAAGCTGCGCGTGATGAGCGCCTCCGGGCGCTCGATGCCAGCGATGGCGTTGTGGTTCATTTCCGGCAGCTCGTCGGTCTGTGCCGAGGCCTTGGAGTTCTCGGCAATCTGGCCGCGCCAGCGGCGCGCCACCGCCGTCAGCGGCTCTGCGGCAAACAGCAGCACCTTGCGGTCAACCATTTGCCCGGCCAGGCGCTTAGCCGGGTTGGCAACTGCCGGCGACTCGCGGCGCAGAGCCGGCTGCTGCGCCAGCAGCACCGCCAGCGATTCTTTTACCAGCGCGCCGGGGTCGGGTATAAAGCCCAAGCGCGCCAGCAGCCCCAGCGGCAGCATCAGCGCATAGCCCAGTGCCGCCCGCGGCTGGCTGGCGTACTCAAACGGCCAGTAGGTGCAGCCGGTTTGCGCTGCGCGCTGCGCCAGCTGGCCGCCGGTGGAGATCACGATCAGCTTGGCACCGCAAGCGTGCGCCGCTTCAAATGCAGCCAGTGTCTCTTCCGTGTTGCCGGAGTGTGATGCGCACACCACCAAACTATTGGGGCCAACGAAGGCTGGCAGCTGGTAGTCCCGCACGGAAAAGATGGGCAGGGTGCACTGCTCCGCAACCAGCGATTGCAGCAGCGCTCCGCCAATGGCCGAGCCGCCCATGCCACAGATGACAATGTTTTGCACACCGGCAGCGGCCGGCAGCGGCAGGCGCTGCGCCAGCTGCCACGCTGCATCCAGCTGCTGCGGCAGACCGTCAATATGCGCAGCCATCCCCTGCACATCAAGGGCTGCGGCTGCTTGCAGGTCGTCGAGGTTCATAGATAACTTGTGCGGTGGAGAGCCGGCTACTTGCGCTCCAGCAGCTGGTAAAGCGCGCGGCGTGTCCAGCCGCTGTCGGCCGCCACCTGTTTTGCAGCGTTGGCTGCAGACAAGCCGGATTGTAACGCCTCCTGCAGCGCAGCCTGCACGCGGGCAAGCGCCCACGCGGTGGCTGCTGGCGCGCCGCCAATCACCAGGGTCACCTCGCCGCGCGGTTCAAATTCCAAAAAGTGCGCGTGTGCAGTTTGCGCTGTGCCGCGCACAATCTCCTCGTGCAGTTTGGTGAGCTCGCGCGCCACGGCCAGCGGCCGCTCGCCAAAAAGCTGCGCAATGTCTTGCAGTGTGGCCAGCAGGCGGTGCGGCGCCTCAAACACCACAACCGTGCGCGCCTCAGCGGCCAGCTGCGCCAACACAGTGCGGCGCTCTGCAGCCTTGCGCGGCAGAAAGCCCGCAAATACAAACGCATCACACGGCAGGCCGGAAGCCACCAGCGCAGCGGTTACTGCCGAAGGGCCGGGCACCGGCACAACACTGTGGCCCGCGGCAATTGCTGCGCGCGCGAGTTCATAACCGGGATCAGACACGCCGGGCGTGCCGCCGTCTGACACCAGCGCAACATCGCCGGTGCGCAGCGCTGCCAGCATGGCGGGCAGCTTGCTGCTTTTGTTGTGGTCGTAGTAGCTGGTAAGGGGCGTGTGCAAACCCAAATGGGAAAGCAACTGGCGCGAGCGGCGCGTGTCCTCTGCCGCAATCAGCGCCACTTCACCCAGCAGGCGCGCAGCCCGCGGGCTCAGGTCTTCCAGGTTGCCAATGGGTGTGGCAATCAAATACAGGCATCCCATTGCCGTTGGGGCCGGCCGCTATGGCACGGCAGAAAAGTTGACGAGCAGCAGATTCTTTTCGCAGTCCGCAAATGTATCCAGCGCAACCGCTGCGCTCAAGTTGCGGCCCATCAAATCCTGAAGGGTAACGCGGTACTGGCCGCGCGACTCAAACGGCGCCCCCGGCAGCGTAACCTCGAAGCCGCTGGCGCCATACTCGGCGTGGTTGCCGGTTGGGTCGTCCATCCAAAACCCATCCGGCCCCTCCACATGCACCAGCAAATCTGAAACGGGATTGCTGGCAGCATCAAACACGCTGCCAGCTACGCCAATCCATTTGCAGCCCAGCTCGGGATGCGTGAACTGGCTGGTGTAGCCGATAGTGCCCGCCTGCAGTGCGTAGGGGAATTTCTCCACCACCACCACCAGCGTGGCAGTGGCTGCGGGAACTTCAGTTGCCGGTACCGGCGTGGCCGCGGGCAGCACAGGCTCGGTAGCAGCCAGCGTGGGCTCCAGCCCGGGTGCCGGCGGCTCAGGTGTGTCGCTGGGCGTTGCCAGCACAGAGATGGCCGGCAGTGTGGGCGGCGGATAGGGGTTGACCTCTGATTGCGGATCCATAAACAGGAAAGCAATCAACCCGCCAAGCATCAGGCTGGCCGCCAGCAGCGCGTTGGTCAGCAGTTTTAGAAAGGCGGACTCGCGACGCACCATGAAATTCTAATTCACAAAGCGCTCAATGGTTGCCTTGGCACGCAGGCCTTCGAGCCATGCCTCCACAGCGCTTTGGCGCAGCTGCAGGGATGCTTCCGGCGCCAGCAGGTGCTGCGGATCGCGCTCCAGCGCCTCAATCACATGAAAGCCAAGAGAAGTTTCAATCACCGGGCTGCGCTCGCCGGGCTGCATGTCAAACACTGCAGTCTCCAGTTCGGGCACGGTAAGAAAGCCGCGCGGAAACCAGCCCAGGTCGCCGCCGTTAATTTTTGTGCTTTGGTCCAGCGAGTACTCAACGGCCAGTACCGCAAAGTCTTCGCCCGCCGTCAGCCGCTGCAGCAGCGCATCGGCTTCGGCGCGCGTTGCCACCACAATGTGCCGGGCATGCATCTGCTCCACAGCGTCCGGCACTTGCGCCACAATCCCGGCCTGCACTTCGCCCGCCAGCAGCTGGTTGCGCAGCTCGCTCCGAAACTGGTCCGGGGTGTACTGGTTCAGCTTGAGCCAGTCCGCAAAGCCGCTATCGCCGCCGCGCGCCGCCACACTTTCCGCGTAGGCAGCTTCCAGGACAGCATCAGAAATGTTCACGCCCTGGTCCAGCGCAGCCTGCACCAGCAGGTGCTCATTAATCATTTGCTCCAGCACCGTCTTTTGGTAGTCACCCTGTTTTTGGGGATCCCAGCCCAGCAATTCAAGGCCGGTTTCATAACGCACCAGCTCCTGCTCGTAATCCTGCAGAGTGATCGGGGTGGCGTTGACGGTTGCGGCTAAAAACGTGTCCGGGGTGGCGGCCGCATTTGGTTGCGCGGTGGCCTCAACGGCGGTCTGCACAGCCGGCACAGGTGCCGGGCTGCACGCACTGCTAGCCAGCGCAAAACCGGCAACTACCGGCCAGAAAAAAAACACGGACGGCGTAAAACTTGGCTTTGCTAATGGCATTTCGTTGCGATTATACCTGCCACACCTGATAAATAAGGCCGAAATAAACTGTAAAATATCGCGGTGCAAGCAGTGCGCTCGGGCAAAATTATTCTGGCTGCCAGCGTCCTGCTGGCGGGCTGTGCGCTGCCCGTTGCGGCCCAAATGCCGCCCACATTTGTGGTTGACCCAGCAAAGTTTATTGCCTCCACGGCGCTCCCGGTTGAGGATTTACCCGCTGCCACGGTTGAACCGACCGACACCGCAGTTCCGACGGCTGCTCCGACCGCCAGCGCCACGCCCGCAGCGCCCACCGCAACTGCCACAACCCAACTAACCGCCACCGCAGCTCCGTGCCTCAACCCGCAGGGCGTGTATGTGGATTTGCTGGCGCCCGCGGTGCCGTTGGCAAAACCCATTTTCACCCACGTCTACTTGCCGCCTTGCTACCTAAAGGCCGACGGCCGCGCCTACCCTGTGCTGTACTTGCTGCACGGCATGAACCAGACCCCTGACATTTGGGATCAGGTGGGCCTGTTGGCGGCAGCCGACCAGTTGATTATGAATGGCGAGATTCCGCCGCTGGTAATTGTGATGCCGCGCGTGAACGAGACCGGCGACTTTGCGGCAGCGCTGGCAACTGACCTTGTGCCGCACATTGACTCCGTGCTGCGCACGCTGCCGGAGCGCAGCTACCGCGCGCTGGGAGGCATCTCGCGTGGCGGTGGTTGGGCGCTGCGCAGCGCGCTCGAGAGTCCGCAAGTATTTGGCGCACTTGGCTTGCACAGCCTGGCCATCATCTGGGGCGATGACAGCCGCATCACCAAAGCCCTCAACCGCAGCGTGCCCGCAGCACTGCCGCGCTTCTATTTGGATATCGGTGCCAACGATTCGCTGCAAGTAAGTGCTGCTTGGCTGGATGGCATGTTGAGCGTGCGCAACATTGAGCACACGTACCTGGTGCAGCCCGGGTTCCACGGCCCGGCCTACTGGCGCGCGCAGCTGCCGGACTACCTACGCTGGTACGGCAGCGCCTGGGGAGACCTGCCCCGCGGCCCATGACGGCGCAGCTCAGCAGCGTGTCGGCGGTGCTGCCGGCCTGCAATGACGGCGGCACAATTGCCAGCATGGTGCTGCTAGTGCTGGACACGCTGGCGCAGGTAACAACAGACTGCGAGGTGATTGTGGTGGACGACGGCTCCCGCGATTACACCCCCGCAATTTTGGAGATGCTTTGCGCCCGCCATCCGGTGCTGCGTGTAATTACCCACGCGGAGAACCGCGGCTATGGCGCCGCCCTGCGCGCCGGCTTTGGCGCCGCCACCAAGGAGTGGATCTTTTACACGGACGGCGACGCGCAGTATGACGCGCGCGAGCTGCTGCTGCTGGCGCCGGCAGCTGCCACTGCAGACATCGTCAACGGCTACAAGATTGCGCGCCACGACCCCCTTTACCGCATTGTGCTGGGGCGCGCCTACCACCTGCTGGTGAGCACGCTGTTCGCGCTGCCGGTGCGCGATGTAGACTGCGACTTCCGGCTCTTTCGCCGCGCGCTGCTGGAGCGTGTGCAGCTCACATCGGTAAGCGGCACAATTGCACTGGAGCTGGTGTTCAAGTTTCAGCGCTGCGGTGCGCGCTTTGCGGAGGTGCCGGTACATCACTACCACCGCGTGTACGGCCGCAGCCAGTTCTTCAACTTGCGCTGGGTGGGGCGCACCATCCGGCAGCTGCTGGCATTGTGGCTGCAGCTGGTGGTGCGCGGCAGCGCCCGCCCGCCCGATTCGCCTTGATTGCAAGCATCTGCCAGCCGCCGCGCCGCATTCCGCTTGAGTGGATATACTCTGCCAAGCCTGCGGAACGCCAACAACAGTTGAGGAGCGTGTAAATGTTTCAACGAATATCCGACCGATTCTCCAGCGAGAAAGCACTGCGCAGTGCGGACCGGCTGCCGCCCGGGCAGTCGCTCACCACGCGCTTTCCGGTGCTGCACTACGGGCCGGTGCCAGCCTTCGATGCCAAGAAGTGGGACTTTCGCATCTATGGCGAAGTGGAGCGCGAGGCGCGCTGGACATGGGCGGAGTTCAACCAGCTACCGCGCACCAAGCTGACGCTGGACCTGCATTGTGTGACGCGCTGGAGCAAGATGGACACAGCCTGGGAAGGCGTGCACTTGCGCACGCTGGTTGAGCAGGGTGTGATTGCGCTAAAGCCAGCCGCAAAATTTGTGGTGCAGCATTGCGAGCATGGGTTCACCACCAATATTCCGCTGGCGCTGGCGCTGGCCGACAACTTTCTACTGGCCACGCACTATGATGGCAAGCCGCTTGATGCGGAGCATGGGTATCCGCTGCGCGGAGTGACGGGCGCAATTGCGGAGCGCAGAGACTTGAAAGATGTTTATTTGTGGAAGGGCGGCAAGTGGCTGCGCGCGCTGGAGTTCCGGGCCAAAGACCAGTTGGGTTTTTGGGAGCAGGCCGGCTACCACAACGAAGCCGACATTTGGGGTGAGCAGCGCTTTTCTTAGGGCGAGGCGCAGCCGGCTGCGCGACCACAACTTGGCATTGCGGGCGCCTGCCCGCAGCAAAAACTATCCGCCCAGATGCATGGGCATGATGACCGACAGGAAGTCGTCGTTGCCCAGCGGGCGCACCACCCCCGGCGCGTTGGAGCCGCTCAGCTCCAAGGCCACGGACTCGCTGCTGATTACATTCAGCACGTCGGCCAGATACTTCACATTGAAGGCGATATCCAGCGCAGAGCCCTCCACCGTGGCACTCACCTGCACTTCGTTGGAGCCGGTCTCTGCCGAGCGTGCATCCAATTCCACATTGCCGGGCTTCAATTCGCTGCCGGGCTTTACGGAAAGACGCACAGAGAAAGCCGACTCGCGCGCAAAAATATCCGCCGCGCGGCAGGCGGCGCGCAGTTCGGCGGTGGTCATTACGGCGCGGGTGGTGTGCGAGCGCGGGATCAGCTGCGCATAATCCGGGTAGTTGCCCTCAAGCAGCTGCGACACGAGCACGATGTCGCGCAGTTGAAAATAAACCTGGCCCTTAGCCGCCAGCAGGTACATAGTCACCAGCTCGTCTTGGTCGCCCAGCAGGCGCGCCAGCTCGGCCAGCGCCCGGGCGGGAATAATGGCGGTGATGGGTGTGGCTGCCGGCGCAGCCAGGTGCGCGGTGCAAACCGCCAGCCGAAAGCCATCCGCTGCCGCCAGCTTCAGTTCGCCGCCTTTTATGCGCAGCTCCGCGCCGGTGAGCACCGGCCGCGCATCATCCTTGGCTGCTGCAAACACCACCTGGTTAATCGCCGCCCGCAGGTTCACCACATTGAGCTCGATGCCAGCTTCTTTGTCCGGGCCGGGCAGCAGCGGGAACTCCTGCGCATCAATGCACTTGATGTCATTGTTGACGGTGGCGCAGCTGATGTTGATGGACTGCGTGCGCGCGGTGTAGCCCATGCTCACCTGCCCTTTGGGCAGCGCATTCACCAAATCCACCAGAGTTTTAGCCGGCACGGTGGTGGCGCCTTCCTCTTCCACCTTTGCGCCAATCCAGCACACCAGCCCCAGCTCCAGGTTGGTGGCGGAAAGTTTTAGGCGCGCGTTGTCTGTTTCAATTTTAATATTGCCGAGCACGGGCAGCGTGCTGCGGGCTGCCACTGCGCGCCCCACGATGTTTAATCCCTTCGCAAAATTTTCCTGCAGGCAAGAAACTTTCATGTCACACTGCTCCGTTGAATGCCGCGCACATGCGGCGAGTATACAGCAGCCCTGCGCAGCCCCGGCAGCCGAAAAACTTTATTCAAAATACCCTTGACACGGTGCACGAACATGCGCTATCTTCTGTGTAATTCGGCCTTTTAGACCCATGAGGAGACTATGTTTAAAGTAGAAGGAGGAGGCAGCGCCTACGGCGCACGCTTGGTGGCTACACAGCCACTAACTGCCGGCACTGTCATTCACCGCATTGCAGACTACCGCATCACTCCGCACCCCACCTACCAGACAATTCAAATCGGACCCAACACCCACATCAACGAGCTGGGCATGGTTGCCTACCTCAACCACTCGTGCGCGCCCAACACCATCATTGACACTAGCGCGCTGACGATCTCGGCCGTGCAGGACATCAGTGCCGGCGCGGACCTGACTTTCTTTTACGCCTCAACCGAGTGGGAAATGGAGCGGCCGTTTATTTGCCTGTGCGGGGCGCCGCAATGCGTGCGCCTCATGGCTGGCGCCAAGCATCTTTCAGTGGATACGCTAAGCCGCTATTTCATCAACGCGCATATCCGCGCGTTTGTGCTGGAATCGCTGGGGGTTGCGGCGCTGGCGCAGTAGCCCACAGCCTGAAAAATAGGCGCAGCGCTACAGGTTGCGCTCGCCCTCGTCCAGCTCTTTGAGTTCGCCGCTGGACGCGAAAATGACGCGCTCGCATATATTCACTATGCGATCGCCGACACGCTCCAGGTTGTGCGCCGCAAACAGCAGCGCCAGCACGTAGTCGGTTGTCAGCTTGTCTGCCCGCAGCTGGGCGGCTAGTCTGTGGAACACCGCCTGGTATTGCGCATCCATAATCTCGTCGTCATCTGCCACCGCGTACGCCTGCTGCGCATCGCGCGCTGCAAATGCAGTGATCACCCGGCGTAGCATGGTGACGCCAAGATCACCCATTTGCTGCAGCGCTGTCGGAAATGGCGCCAGTCGGTGATCGTGCACGCGAATCGCAAGTTTGGCAATGCCCGTGGCGTGATCACCCATGCGCTCCAGCTCGGTGGCAATTGTCATGGTGGCCAATACCACGCGCAAATCGCGCGCCGCTGGTTGTTGCGTGGCAAGCGTCTGCAGGCACAGCTCCTCAATCGCAAAGCGCAGGCGGTTGATTTCCGCGTCAGCCGAAATCACCTTCCCTGCTATTTCAGAATCCAGCTCAATAAATGCCTGCATCGACCGCTCAATGGCCGTCTGCACTAAACTGCTCATGCGCAGGACGTCATCCTGCATGGCCGCCAGCTCTTTAGTTAAAACTATACGTGTTATCAATTTATTTCTCCTTGCTGATCCAACAACCCGCATAATGCCATTGCTGCGGCAAAAAGCATTCGGGGTGCTTCAAAGCAATACACGTGATTATGCGGCTTAAGCATTTTCTTCGCAAGTAGAGTCGGCCAAGCTTCTAAATTAAATTTGTTTGAGAATTGGTTTGTGCCCGGCGCACTATGTTGCGCCGGATTGTTGCTTTGTGGTGAAGCGCGCTAACTGTTGCCGGCTTTCGGGCTGGGAAGCCAAGCGCAGCCTGCCCGCCGGCCTCAGCCCGCAATATTTATTGCCGTGCAATTGGAGAAGTCACAGCCAACAGCTTCTGGCGCAACAATGCTTTAGTGGCCTTCGACCTGCTGAAATAGTTTTTCCAACCGCTCTGCAAAGCGCTGCGGGGTGAACTCGTTCAAATACTTTACCCGCGCAGCCCGCCCCATCCGCTGCCTAAGCTGTGTATCACCCAGCAGCTGGCACAGCCGGTCACCCAATGCTGCGCTATCGCCCTTTTTAACCAGAAAACCCGTGATACCGTCCTCAATGATTTCGGGGATTGCGCCTTCAAAGGTGCTGATTACCGGCAAGCCTTCGGCAATCGCATGCAGGAGCACCAGTGAAAAGGCATCGCGGTTGGAGGGGAAAAGAAACAAATCCGCAGACCGGTATAACCGGGTACGCGTAAGTGCGGTGGAAACATAGCCGGAGAACGTCACGTGCTGCTCTAGATTATTGGCGGACACAAAAGCAAGCAGCGCTTGCTGCAAAGCTTCGGACTCAAACGGTCCGGCAAACTCGAACACCGCATGCGGTACCCTGGCGACCACCGCTGGCAGGGCGTGCATGGTGGTCCAGATGCCTTTTGAGACACTCACAAACGCCAGGCTTAGCACGCGGACAGTTTGCGCCGGGCGGCTTTCGATTGGAAAGTTGTTTACCGGAAACAAGCGCTGGCTGTCTGCAACCGCGGCGCGGCCGACCAGGATCTTTGCCTTGGGTAACAGCCGGGTGTAGATTTCGCGCTGGGAGCGGCCCAGTACCAGCACTCCGGTCACCTTGGCCAGCAGCCAGTTCAGTGCGGGCCGGCGCAGCGGCCCGGAAGTATCGTAAAGCTCTCCAGCGTACTGGCCCATGTCATGCAGAATCACGCGGCGCCCCAGCAAGATGCCAACCCCGCAAAAAAGCAGGTCCTTCCAAAATGGCAGCACGTCAAAGCTGATGGCGTACAGCACATACTTTGGCCGACGGGCAGCAATTAAGTAGATGTAGTGCATGAAATACACCAGCATCTTCACTAACTTGGTTATGGTGAGCTGTTTGTGCTCAGCATAGCTCCAAAACTGCATATCCAGAAATGTAATGTCATGCTGCTCGGCAAACTCAGATGCCATCAATACCTCGTACACCATGCTATGCCCAAAGTAGGGCGGCGGCAGCATGCCGCAGATCAGAAGTTTGAGGCGCAGGGGTGGAGGTTTAGGCATGCGCGTAAGCCAGCTCGCACTCTCGCAGGATATCGTCCACAGAAGCGGCGGGCCACCACTGCAGCTGGCGCGCGGCTTTGTGGGCCAGCACGGGCGAGTACTGTGTGGGATTGTTATTGCTGTAGCGGATTTGCGAGCGGGAGTGCGCAAGCTCCACAATGCGCTCTGCCAGTGCATCCAGCCGGATGGCTGCTGCGGGCGCCAGGTTGAAAATCCCCGCGCAGCCACCGCACTCGATGAGTGCTGCGCAGGCAGCCGTCAGGTCGGCAACATGCAGCAGCTGCAGCATGCTGGTCCTGGGCGCAAAGATATCGAGGGGCCGGCCGGCATGCGCATTTGCAAACAGTACCGGCACGAGCGCCTTTTCCGCCTGCCCGCGCCCCACAATGTTTACGGCACGAAAAATGGTCAGGCGCTTTCCGGCAAACAACGCGCTCAATGCATGCTCGGCTTCCAGCTTGCTGCGCTCGTAATCCGCCAGCGGCATGGTTGGCGAGCTCTCATCAATGGGCTGGCCCGCCTGCTGGTACACCTTGCTGGTGGACATGAACACAAAGTCCGGCGCAGCCACGGCGCGCAGCACATTCTCCGAGCCGGTGACATTCACGCGCTGCAGCTCGGCGTAATCTTCTGCGCCCACGTGGGTAATGTTGCGCGCCGCCAGATGAAATACAAAGTCAAAAGGCTCCGCAATCTCAAAGGGCAAGCCAATATCCTGCGGGTAGAAGCGCTGCAGACCCGGTGGCGGTGCGGGATCCGGAGCAGTGTCCAAGGCGGACACTTTGTGCCCGGACACAATCAGGCGCTGCACGAGGGCGCGGCCCACAAACCCGTTGGCGCCAGTGACCAGCACCAAACGGCTGGAGTTTGTCATCCGGACTTGCGGCGCTGCTGGTCTTCCAACCGCTTCATCAAAACCGTGGCGCGGTAAAGCGACTCGAACGAGCCGGCATCCGTCCACGCTGACTCAAGAATTGAATAGGTGAGCAGGCCCTGGCGCGCGTATGTGGCCAGCGCATCTGTCACCTCGTATTCACCGCGCGCGCTTTTCTTGAGCCCTTTCAACAGCGCAAAAATATCGGGCTGAAACATCCACAAACCCGTGTTCACATAGCTTGAGGCAGGGCGCTTGGGCTTTTCCACAATCGAAGCCACGCATTTTCCTTTAATGGTGACGACGCCGTACTTGCGCGGATCTTTGACCTTGCTGATGAGGATCTTGGCTTTGAAGCGCGCCTTTTCTTTTTGAAAACTGCGCACAAAGCGCGCCACATCCTCGCTGACAACATTGTCGCCCAGGATCACCATGAATTCGGAGTCGCGCACAAAGTCTTCAGCCAGCAGCAGAGCCGCTCCCGTGCCGGCAGCGCCCTCCTGCAGTTCGTAGCTGAAGCGCGCGCCCCATTCCTTTCCGGATCCCAGCAGCCGGAAAAAATCGCCAACGTGTTCTCCGCCGGTCACGATCAAAATATCGCGGATACCCGCTTTTAATAGCGTTTCCAGCGGGTAAAAAATCATGGGCTTCTTGTAAACCGGCAGCAGGTGCTTGTTGGTGACGCTGGTGAGCGGCCGCAAGCGTGTGGCAGTGCCGCCGGCCAGCAGCACCCCTCTCATCGCTTGCGCCCCCAGTAGCCGGTGAAGAAGCGCTGCTCCATGCCGGCTTTTACGGGGCGCCACCAGTCCTCGTTGGCGCTGTACCAGTCGATGGTGCTGCGCAGTCCGCTGCGCAGATTGTGCTCTGGCCGCCAGCCAAGGCGCTGCAGCTTGCTGCAGTCGAGGCTGTAGCGAAAGTCATGCCCGGGGCGGTCCTGCACAAATTTGATGGAGCGCTCGTCGCGCTGCATCAGCTTCAGCATGCGGCGCACCAGCGAAATGTTGGTGCACTCCTGGCCGCCGCCCACGTTGTAAACCTCGCCGCTGACGCCGCGATCCACCAGCATGTGCACGGCGCGGCAGTGGTCACTTACATACAGCCAGTCGCGGATTTGCAAGCCGGCGCCATAAACAGGCACTTTCTGGCCGTCCAGCAGGTTTGTTACAAAGAGCGGAATCATCTTTTCCAAATATGCGCGTGGCCCATAGTTGTTGGAGGCGCGCGTGATGATCACCGGCAAGCCGTAGGTGGCAAAGAAACTGTATGCCAGCCGGTCGCCACCGGCCTTGGCTGCGGCATACGGGTTGCGCGGGCGCAGTTCGGAGGTTTCATAAAAGCTGCCGCGCTTGATCTGCCCGTACACTTCGTCGGTGGAAATCTGGATGAAGCGCTTGAGCTGCGGCTCCTGGCGGGCTTGCTGCAGCAGCGTGTGCACGCCCTCCACGTCGGTGCGCAAAAAGGTGTGCGGGTCATCAATGGAACGGTCAACGGCGGTCTCGGCAGCAAAATTCACCACTACATCCGCGCCAGCAATCGCGCTCGCCACCACGCGCGCATCACAAATGTCGCCCTTGATAAACTTAAAATTCTTGTGGCGGCGAAAGAGCTCCAGGTTATTGAGATTGGCAGAGTAGGTCAGCTTGTCCAGCACGCGCACGCGGGCATTGGGCTCTAGCGCAAAGAGCAGGTGCACAAAATTGCTGCCGATGAAACCGGCCCCGCCAGTGACCAGCCACGTGCGCGCAGCGGGCACGCCGGAGGATTTACGAACAGGCATGGGTTGGCAACTCCGGTGTGTTTAGGGGGCGGGCCAAAAGGTAGACCGGCTTGCTGCAAAAGCACAGTTCTGAGATAGCTGCAACCCGAAAAATATTTGGCATGCGGCTATTTTACAATATGGCGCAGAACAAAGGTTGGTGGCGCAAAAAATAGGTATGCGTGCTACGCGGACTGTGTGTCCGGCTTGGGCTTTCAGCCCGCGCAGGCGCTGCTGAATTGCCGACTCGCTGCAGCAGCGGATAAGCGGCCGAGGCTTGGCTGGCCGCACAACTAATGTGCCGGCTAGCAGCGGGCGGCGGCTGCTAAATCAGCCACGGCGGCGCCAACAGCGCCGCTGCCTTAAACTGCTCCAGCGCTGCCCGGCTGGCGGTGACGCCCGCTTCAATTTGGTGCGTGCTGCCGCCCGGGATCGAGAGTGTCTCGAAGCCCGCTTGCAGCGCAGCCACCTCCTTTTGGATGCTGAGCAAGCTGTGCTGCGCGCGTTCGGTGGCCGTGTGCAGTGCGGCTGCAAGTTCCTCAAATGCCGCTGCTGTTTGCCGGGCCTGGTCCATGCCCGCAGCGAGTGGCAGGTCGTCTGCTTGCGCAGCCGGCGCGGACGCCCCTGTTCCGTTTGCAAGCTCTGCCACAAGGAGCTGGATGTGCTCATCGGACTTGCGACTTTCATCCGCAAGACGGCGGATCTCCGTGGCCACTACGGCAAAGCCTTTTCCATGCTCGCCGCTACGCGCAGCCTCAACTGTGGCGCGGCGCGCCAGCAGGTTTGACTGGGCGGCAAATTCGCCAACGCAGCTGCTGAGGGAACCTATTTGGGTGTGGTGGCTGGACAAGTGCGCCAGCTGCTCGGAATTGGCATGCAGTTGCGATTGGAGCTCGTCGAGCACCGCAAGCGTGTCCTGGCCGCTAGCGCGCGCACTCTGCGCAGTAGTGTGCGCTGCAGCGCTGGTGTCGGCGAGCGTACTGTACAGCTCTTCCAATGATGCCGCAAAGCTGGAAAAAGCAGCGCCCTGGGCTTGCATAACTGCGGCGTTTTTGTCCGCGGCAGCAGCCTGCTGTAGCACCGTCAGCGCCACCTGCTCTGAGTTTGCGCTAATGATGCTGGCGGCCGCCTGCATTGAGTCGATAGCAGTGCCCACTGTGCGGCGCACGGAGACCTTGCTTAACTGATAGACCGCAGCCAGCACCAGCACCAACGCGGCACCTAACGCCACGAGGCCAGCGCTGCTGCCACCCGGGGCCGCGCTTTCGCGGTCCTGCAGCTGCTGGCGCGCCACCTGCGCGGCCTCCTCCAGCATGGCGCGGTGTTCGGTGTAGGCCGGTGTTAACTCCTGGCTAAAGACGCGCGCTGCCAGCTCCGGCGCCACACGCAGGGCAGGCACCAGCCGCGCGTCAAACACCTCAAAGAAAAGCTGGGCTGGTTCATCAGCTGCCTGCAGCAGTGTCTTCAATTCACCATCCGGCTGGTTGGCCTGCCAGTATTCGTGGCGCGCCACAAACTCCGCCTGCAGCAGCGCCATGCGTTCGAGCAGCGCGGCCTGTTGCGCGGGATCGGTTTCAAGAATTAGAGCGCCGGCGGTGGCATAGTTCTCCAACAGGTGCGCTGGCGGCGGCAGAATCTCAGCGAGCAGGTCCTTGTCCGCACTCACCTGCGCATACAGCGCAGCCGGCATGCCGCTGCTGCGGGAGGCAGCAATCAGCAGCGGTAGGAGCGCAGCCCCAATACTCACTCCCAAAAAAACGGCGAGCAACGTGCGCGGACTGGCTTTCTGTGCGCGGGCAAACAAGCCCGCAAGCAGCGTTGTGTCAGCCGGGATTTGCCGGGCTGGAACAGCCTGTGTTTGCCGCGCAAGGGGTGTGGGTTTGTTTTGCGCCTTCAATTTACTGCCCTCAATTGTTCTTGATTGCAAGCGCTGCAACTGCCGTGCCGGCACAGGAAACGGCGCGAATTTGCGCCAGTGCGCCCGCAAACAAGTCCGGGGGGTTCAGCACAATGCAGCCTTCGCCAGTTGCCAAAACAGCGCTGCCAGCCACTGTGCGCACGCACTTAAGAAGCGGGCCGTGCGAGCTGACGGTCACTGCTTGCTCATCCATCAGGCTATCCACCAACACGCCCAGCCGCTCCACTCCCATTTTTATGATGACGCATGGCCACGCCACCGCACTGCCGCTCACCTGCTCCGCGGGCAGTGGTTGGCGCAGCTCCAGCAGCCGCTCCAGCATCACGATTGCCACCGGCTGTCGGCCCACGCGCACGGTTTCGTGGCCGTTCACGAGTACAACATCGTTGCCGGTCACCATCCGTGTGGTTTCCAAATCCGTGCACGGGATGGCGTAGCTGTGGTTGCCCACGCGCACCGCCAGCACGCGGATGGCGGGCCGGCGGATGGGCAGCTCGATGGTGAAGACCGAAGCGTTGCCCGGCATGGACTGCACTTGAATCGAACCGTTGAGGCGCGCTATAGCAGCGCGGGCGGCAAGCAGCGCCGCTTCCACTGCCGGGACGATGGAATGAGTTTGGGTCCCGCTTACTGCAGCACGGGCCGGTGCGGCCGGCTGTTTGGTGTCTGGGAAATTTTGCCGGCGTAGCATGCGGTTGGTAGCCGGCTCTTGCACTTCTGGAGCTTCGGTCGAGATTGCAATGCTGAGGCTGGCGCTGGACTGCCGGGCTTGCAGGCGGATTGTGCCGGCGGTCGGCTTGCCAAACCGCAAGCGCTGCAGCGGGGTATCGACCGCGAGGTGCACGCAGTGGCTTAAGATGTGCATGATCGCATCGGCGAGTTCTTCAATGCTGCGCGCATCTGTTGCAAGCTCGCCACCCGTGATTGCCAACTTTACATCTTTGGAGAGACTACGCACCAATCGCGGCAAGCGACTAAAGATGGTGGACAGCGGCTGCATCCCCAGCGTGTGAATGTGCTCTGTCAGGTCGCGCGCTACCGCAGTGAGATTTTCGTTGTTGTCATCAGCGCAGCTGCGCAGGCGGGCCAGCGTGCTGCCCAGCTGTTCCAGCCGCTGCAGCGTTAATTGGTGACTCGCATGCTCGGGATCCAGCACGCCCGCGGGGCAGCGCATTTTTTCTTCCCAGAACCCCACTAGCTCCTCAGCCTGCTGCAGCAGCCCCCCCAAATGGGCGCGCGTTTCGGCGGGATCGCCGCGCGGCAGCAGCCCGTGTGCTTGCGGAGCAGCAGTGCCACGGTTGTTGATGCCGGAGCTGGCTGGCGCGCCGGCCGCGGTGCTGCCGGACCCAGGCGGCGCAATCCGCGCTATGTCATCTACGATGAGCCCGCCATGCAACAGCAGCCCCGGCAGGTTGAGAATATTGAGCACCTGATCATCAAAAGCAGTCGTACTGCTTACAAAGGCGCTGGCAGCAAGGTCGCCAGCTGGCGCGGTTTGACAGTGCCGCGGGTCAACATAGACCACCGCAATCACTTCATCCACCAGCAGCCCCGCTGTCAGCTCAGCCACCTTTACAATAACAACGCTGCCGTTCGGCGCAGGATCTGACGCGGCCGCCGACAAGCGCAGTGCCCGCCGGATATCCACAACCGTCAGGATTTCGCCGTGCACAATCATGTTGCCCGCAATGTGCGGCGGGCAACACGGCACTGGCGCGATGCCGGTCGGTTCGCAAAACTCGCGCACCAAATCCAAGTCCAAGCCGTAAAGTGCTTGTTCGATTGCGACCACTGCGAATGCAAATGGTTTTGACGTACCACCAGTAGTAGCTTCCGGCAGCAAAGCCGCAGTGCGCTTCTGCAGCCTGGTTTGTGCAGCGAACCCGTTTGCCGGCACAGAGCACAGCGCAGCTGCCAGTTGCTGCTGCACCAGTAAAGGCGCCAACTCACCGTACTGCAGCAGCCACGCAATTTGCGCTCCCAGCTTGGCCGTGCGCGTGGCCAGCCGCAGTGTAAGCGGATCGCCGACAGCATGCACTGGCACGAGGTCCGCAGCAGAAATCAACTTTACATCCAGCACTTCGTTGGCCAGAATTCCCAGGGGACCGCGGCTGCCACTTAGGAGCATGACACAGTCTGCCTGTTGAACGCCGGCAGCGCAATGCCCGAGCTGTGCGCTCAGGTTCAGCACCGGCACCGCAACGCCGTGCAAGTTGAAAACGCCGGCAATGCACGCGGGCTGGCCCGGTGCCAACGTCAGCTCCGGCACAGACAGCACTCCGCGCACTTCCGCAGCAGCCACCGCAAAGAGCGTATTTTGGAACCGAAAAGTTAAGTGCGGTTTTTGATCCATTTAATCACAAGCGCCCATGCGCCGCAGGACAATTGCCCGGCAGCGGCGATCTTTAATGGAAAGAAGTTATCGGCAAATCAGGCTGGTTCTGCAAATAACCCCTGCATTTTTGGGCAGTGAGGGGCGTAAAACTTAGCGGCGCCATCAGGTGGGTCGCATTTTCAGGATTGCCAGCCCGCAATTTGGAGCGGATTCCAGAGCCAATGCCATCAGATAAATGGCAAAACACTGGAATGAGCTGGATTTAAAGAGTTATTTTCAATAAGTGCGCGCTTCTGAGCGGTGCCCACAGCCTTTCAGGCAGCGGCTCTTTCATGTTTTCGTGCGCCACGATCAACCGGGCCGGAATATGGCAAGCTGCGCGCGGCCGGAATTTACGCCGGCAACGTGGCCGAATTTGCGGGCGCCGCTACGCTTGGGTCCGGCGGCTGATTTGGTTACAGCCCCGCAGCTACCGGGCCGGCAGCCACGCGAGGGCAAAGGTGTAGTTACTCGCTGCGCGGCGTGAGCACCAGCACCGCCCCCTGCGCAGCCGCCCGCCCAAATGTCATGGGCAGATATTCCACCGCTTGATGGCGCGCAATCAAATCCGCATAGTGTGCGCTGAGCACGTTGCCGGACTGGCCCGTGGTGTTGATGAAGCGATCCGCGGCGGGGTCCGCCAAGTCAATCAGCTGGCGATAGCTGGCCAAATGGTTTTGCAGGAAGGGTTTGTTGAAAGAATAGCCAGCCTCGTTGACGGTAAAACTGTCGCCGCCGTTGGCAATCTGGCGATGGAACAGCGGCTTGAGCAGCGCCACTTCACTAAAGGGTTTGTGCGGGAACTGGGTCTGGTGCAGCTGTCCCCACTGCCAGTTGCTCATATTGGATCCAGCGAGTTCCTCGAGCTGGTCCAGTGCACGCTCAAGTGCTTCGTGCTCTGCGGCGGCGCAGTCCTCACGCGGCACACTGAGCACATTGTCGCACCACGTGCTGCGCGGGTCGCCCAGCACGGTAGCCAGATAGACTGGATGCTTGCGCTTTGCAAACTGCTCGTACAGGTCGCCGCGCAGCTCGTCTTCAAACAACACCCGCCCGATCTGGTAAAACCACGCCTGATAAATGGTGGCCGGCACACTGTCCACCGCCAGCGTGCCATCCCACGCTTGCAGCTGCGCCAAGGCCTGCTCTTCCCGGGGCAGCTCCGGCTGCACCGCCTGCAGGAAGGGCAGCAGTTCGCGCGCCTGCGCGCTGCGCTGGTCGCCCTGAATGCGGGCCATGTCGTCGATGGTTAGTTTGTCGCCGTCCCCTGACAGCTGCAGCAGCAGTTCAGTGATGCGCTGGGCGCGGTAGGGCGGCGCCCAATCGTTTGCGATGAAGTACGGGTAGTCATCGCCCACCACGCGGTTGTTGGCGGTAACGATGAAACCGGCTGCAGGGTTGTAGCTCTGCGGCAAATCGTCGAAGGGAATGTAGCCGGTCCACTCGTACTTGCTATCCCAGCCCGGCACCGGCACGCTGCCATCGCCCTGCGCCCGGATGGGTATGCGGCCCGGCCCGAAGTAGCCGATGTTCCCCAGGTTGTCGGCAAAGACAATATTCTGGCTGGGTGCTACAAAGTCTTTCAGCGCCGCACGAAACTGATCCCAAGTGCTGGCACACGCTGCGCCCAAAAATGCATTGAGTGTGGTGTCGGCTGGGTCCAGCGCGGTCCAGCGCAGCGCCAGCGGCTGCCCGGCACTGCCCACCACATCGCTGATGAGCGGGCCGTGGCGCGTGCTGCGCGCTGCATATTGGAGCGGCTCATCCACATCTTTTACGCGGATGACTTCTTCTACAATCGTCAGGTCCACAAATTTCCCATCCACCTCATACTGGTTGGGATTGTCCGGGTTCAGGCGCTCAATGAACAGGTCCTGCACATCCGGCCCGAGGTTGGTGAGGCCCCACGCAATGTTGTCGTTGTGGCCAATGATGACGCCGGGGATGCCGGGCAGTGAGGCGCCGGTTACATGCAGCTTGTCGCCTTGCAGCTCCACCAGATACCAGATGGCCGGGATCTGGCTGCCTAAATGTGGATCGTTGGCCAGCATGGGTTTTCCGCTGGCGGTGCGGCTGCCGGCCACCACCCAGCTGTTGCTGCCGGCATTGATGCTGCCCAGGTGCAGCATGGACTGCAGGCCGTCATCGAGGCGCAGCAGTGCGCTGGATGTACTGTCATCCAACGCCGCCAGAATAGCAGGAGCATTTGGCGGATAGCCCGGCAGCAGAGCAGCTGCCCGCTTTGCGCCCACAGCCGGCAAGAGGCGCGCGCGCAGCAATTCGGCGTCCCAGTTGCCGCCCAGATCCCACATCATCATCTTGGACCACACCAAAGAGTCGTACACGGTCCACGGCTCAGGCCGCACGCCCAGAATCACGAATTCCAGCGGCAGCATCTGGTTCTCGGCCAGCCACGCGTTGATGCCGGCGGTGTAAGCCTCCAGCGCAGCTTTGGATTGCGGGTTGAGCGCATCAAAGGCGCTGCGCGCAGCGCGGTAAAAGCCAACCGTGCGCAAAAACTTGTCTGTGTCCAGGGTGGCCTTGCCCAGCATCTCGCTCAGGCGGCCGGCGCCGGTGCGGCGTTGAAACTCCATTTGAAACATGCGATCCTGCGCATGCACGTAGCCCTGCGCAAAAAATGCATCGTGGTCTGTGGAGGCGAAGATGTGCGGTACGCCGGCGGCGTCGCGCACTATTTCCACCTGGCCATCAAGGCCGGTAATGGTGGTGGTGCCGCGCGTTTTGGGCAGGCTGAGGCTGAGCACCAGCCAGGCGGAAAGCGCGAGCGCCACAAGCACGCCGGCGCTTATTAGTGCGATCCGAACTTTGCGCATGGGTTTTTATCAGGCAGCGAATCTAATTGCGCGATGCTTGCGGTTACAGCTACCCGTTTGCAAACTAAATTCTACAGCACGAACGCTAGGGCCGTTGCTGCACCACGCCAGCGGCCACCTCCCAAATGCGGGCGCGTGCGCGAAACGGCGCGTCAAAGAGATCAGCGTCAGCGGTGGCGAGCAGCAGCTGTTCGGCGCCGGTAACGCGGCGCAGCAGCTGGGCACGGCGCTGCGGGTCCAGCTCGGCCAGCACTTCGTCCAGCAGCAGGATGGGCCACTCGCCAGTGCGCGTGTGCATCCAGTCCATTTGCGCCAGCTTCAGCGCCAGCACGGCGGTGCGCCCCTGCCCGCGCGAACCGTACAGCCCAAGGTCCACGCCGTCCTCCAGAAAGCGCAGCTCATCGCGATGCGGCCCGATGAGCGTGCTGCCGCGCGCAATTTCCTCGGCGCGCAGTGCACGCAGGCGCACAAGCATGCCGGCGGTAATTTCTGCAGCGCCCGGCGCGGTTGGCGCAGCCCCGGCAAACAACTCCGGCTGCGCTTGTGTGTTGGGGGTTGGCCCGGCAGAGTAGGACGGGCGGTAGTCCAGCTGCAGCAGGGCGTGGCCGCCCACCAGCTCGCGCTGCAGCGGGCCGGCGAGCGCCGCAAGTTCGGCGATGGCAAGCGTGCGGCGTGCCAGCAGCTGCCCGCCGTGTGCGCACAGCTGCCCATCCCAAAACTCCAGCTGCGCGCCGCCGTTGGTGCGTCGGTCTTGCAGCGCTTTTAGCAGCGCGTTGCGCTGTACCAGCACGCGGTTGTACCCGGCCAGCGCTGCAGCGTAAGCAGCATCCACCTGGCATAGCGTTGCATCCAAATAGTGGCGCCGGCCGCCGGGGCCGCCCTCAATCAGCGCCATATCCTGCGGCAGAAACAGCACCGCATTCACCACACCGGCCAGGTCGCTCACGCGCTTCTTGGCGCCGTTGAGCAGCACAGTTTTGCGCAGGCGCGGCTCCGCTGCAGTACTGGTGGGCTTGCCTAGCTCCAGGCGCACCTCCACTTTGCGAACAGCGCCGCCCGCAGCCACTGCGGCTGCTATTTTTAAGTAAGGGTTGCTGTCGGCATGGGCTGCGTCCCAGTGCAGCAGCTGGCGGTCCGTGGCGGCCTGCGGCGAGTGTGCTGCCGTCAGGTAGTGCACGGCTTCCAGCAGGCTGGTCTTGCCCTGGCCATTGCGGCCGCACAAAATTACTGCGCCCGGCGGAAAGGCAGCTTCAAGGTGCCGGTAGTTGCGGAAGTTGGTTAGCGCTAGATATTGAAGATGCATTGGGCGGCGCGCCGGGCACACTGCGGCTGCCGGGCCGGCGCCGGGCGCACGGCAGGCGGGCTGCTCTGGTTAAGGCAGCTGGCTCACAACGCAGCGGAAGCCGATGTTGTGGGTGCCAACCTGGTTGTCAAGCGCAAAGCCATGGTACGCCGCGCGCTGCTTGGAGGCGCTGTCTGTCCAGCCGCCGTTGCGCAGGCCGTATACGCCGCCGCGAAAACTAATTTCTGGCGGCGGGGTAGCTGTGAGCACCTGATCCAAATGAAACCAGTGGCTGCGGTAGAAACTGGACACACGCTCTGCGACGTTGCCGGACATGTCAAGCGCACCGTACGGGCTGGCGCCAAGCGGGTAAGTGCCAACCGCGGTGGTGTCGCGGCTTTGCGAGGCAAAGTTAGCACGCGTGGAGTCCGGCGGGGCGTCGCCCCATGGATATTTGTTACCATCCGGCCCGCGCGCAGCTTTCTCCCACTCCATGTCTGTTGGCAGGCGCCGGCCCGCCCACTCACAATAATTTGCGGACTGCGCCCAGTTGAGCCACAGCACCGGATAGGTGGCATATTTTTCATCGTCAAAGTATTTTGCGCGCGTGCCGGAGCTTGTTTTTTCCGGCGGGGTGCATGCGCCGGCAGCCATGCACTTTTGGTACTGGCCCACGGTGACCTCGGTGCGGTCCACCCAAAAATCAGGCAGGGTAACGGTGTTCAGCGGCTGCTCATCCAGTTGCGATGTGCGATCGCCGAAGTCTGAGCCCATAATAAAGCTGCCGCCGGGCACAAACATAAGCGTGGCGCCATCGATGGCCGAGATGGCACTGGAGCCAAGCGCGGGCGGTAGCGTGGGTGTAATAGTGGGTGTGCTGGTGGGCGTGGGTGTGGGCGGCACTGCTGTGGCAGTGGGCAGCGGCGTTGGGCTGGGTGTGGCAGTTGCGGTATCCGTTGCAGCAACCACGGCTACGCCGGCAGCGGGCGTGGCCGTCTGCGCCACAATCACCAACACCTGCGTGGGCGCAACCGCCACAAAACTAAGGCTGCCGTTCACTCGTTGAAACACAATCATAGCTACCAGCACTGCGCCGACAACGCCGCCGATCACAATCGACTCGCGCATGAACAGCTTTGACAAGCGCTGCAGATTGTGCAGCCACGAGCCGGCCGGGGTCACTGAGCTTTCCTGCATTTCAACCGGGTAAGCTGTGTCAGCGGGCGGCGGAGAGTCAACAGAAATTTGTTGTGGACTCACGTGCGGCACAACCTTGCCCAGCGCTTTGCGCATTTCACGCACACTTTCAAAGCGGTCTTCCACGCGGAAGGCCATGGCTTTCTCCACGATGCGCGCCAGCTCTTTGCCCGGCGGCTGTTCAAAAGTGCGCAGTTGGCGGATGGCAAACCGGTCCGGTATGCCATTCTGGCTGTCGCCCGGAATTGTGCCGGTAAGCATGAAATACAGCACACTGCCCAGTGCATACACCTCGCTGGCAGCTGTTACCTGGCCGGTCAGCTGCTCGGGCGCCACCAGAGTAGCCGGCGTGCCCGGCCGGTGCGTTTTGCCGATGCTGTAATCCACCAGCACCGCCTGGTCCTCGCTGGTAAGCAGAATGTTGGCTGCCTTGATGTCACGATGGAAAAGCGGCACCGGCCGTTCGTGCAGGTGGTGAACTGCAACCAACATTTGCATCATCAATTCAATCGCGACAGCTTCTGCCAATGGACCTTCGTCCGCAACGCGGTCGGCAACGCTTACGCCGCTCACATACTCCATCACCAGGTAGCGCGTGTCGCCCATTGCAAAATGGTCAAGCACCCCCGCCAGATTGGGGTGCACCACCTGGCGCAGCGCTGCGGCAATCGTGTCGAACTCCGCACCGTCCACGGTGCTGAATTCCTTCACCACGCACGTCTGATTGCTGATGGTGTCGTACGCAGCGTATACAGTGCCGGCCTCAAACGGCGACAGCAGTGCGTCTATGCGGTAGCGATGATGAACGTGGAGGCCGGGCTGCAGGGGCATGCCGATTACTTGCAGTGGTACCTTAAAGGAAAACCTTTGCAATTATAGCTTTGTTGGTGCTGGCGCTTGACGCCGGGTGTTGCCCCCCTATACTTTTATCGTGCCCACGCCTTTTTACCACCTGCAGGTGGCCGTGACCCTGCAAGTGGCGCTGGATGCGCCCGATGCGCACGGCGCCTTTCTTTTTGGCAACACTGCGCCGGATGTGCAAACGCTCTCCGGCGCCGCGCGCAGCGCCACGCATTTCTTTGACATGCCGGTTACTCAGACGCCGCGGGCTGTGCTCAGCCTGCTGCAGGCGCACCCGCAGCTCGCTGCGCCCGGCCTTTCTTCCGCACAGCGCGCCTTTGTTGCCGGCTATCTGGCACACCTGGCGCTGGATGAGCTGTGGCTGCGGGAGATCTTTCAGCCGGTGTTCGGGCCGCAGGCGGGCTGGGAGGATTTCGGCGAACGCCTGTTTTTACACAACGTGCTGCGCACATACCTCGATGAGCGTGACCGGGCGCTGCTGCCCGCCGGCATGGCTAATCTGCTGGCGGCTGCCGAGCCCGCCGGCTGGCTGCCGTTTGCCAGCGACACAGATTTGTGCAGCTGGCGCAATTTTTTGGTGCAACAGCTGCAGCCTGGTGCCACCGCCCAAACTGTTGCCGTTTTTGCGCAGCGCATGGGCCGCACCCCGCAGGAGTTTGAGGCGCTGCTGGGCTCGCCGGCAGCGCTGCAGGCGCGCATCTTCAGCCGCATCAGCGAGGCACAGCTGGCTGGCTTTCAAAGCCGGGCGGCTAGCTTGTGCAAGCAGGTGGTGAATGATTTTTTCAGCCGCAATCCAACGGAAATCAGTAGTTCAACCCGCGTTATAAATCCGTAAAAGTCCTGCGGCAGGGCGGGATACAGGGTGCTGCAGGGTTAGACTCAGCTTGCATGCAATCCAGAGTTCAGCCGGCCGCGCCCGCTAAATCTTTACTGGCAGCAGCACTGGTGTGGGTGCTGTTAACCGGCTGCGATTCGCTGGCAGCAAATTTTGCGCCGTCTCCTGTGCCCGTGATCACAGCCACGCGCAAGCCCACGCGCACGGCCACCGCCACCATCACCAGCACGCCCACTGTCACCATTACACCAAACGGCACCGCGGCCGGGACGGCGGATCCAAATGCCAGCGCAGCGCCCGGCACCACACCCGGCCAGATCCAAGCCGGCACAGAAGCGGCAACGGCTACAGCCACGCCTAGCGCTACAGTTACGGTTGTGCCCACAGCCATCGGCGGTGGTGGCCGCATTGTGTTTGCTTCCAACCGCGACAACCCGGCTTCCGAAGATATCTACATCATGGACGCTGCCAGTGGCGCAGCTGGCCGCCTGACGGACAACCCCGCCCGCGATATTTATCCCAAATGGGCGGACGGTGGCCGCAAGCTGGTGTTTGCATCCAATCGCGATGTGAATTTTGAAATCTACAGCATGCAGAACAACGGGCTGGACCAGATCCGCCTCACCAACAACTCAGCGCACGACACTTATCCCGCCTGGTCAGATGCGCAGCAGCTGATTGCGTTCGCCTCTGACCGCGATGGCAACTTTGAGATTTACACCATGAAGCTGGATGGTACTGACCAGCGCCGCCTAACCAACAGCAGCGCCAACGATAGCTGGCCGGTATGGTCGCTGGACGGAAGCACAATCATATTTCAATCATTGCGCGACGGGAACTGGGAGCTGTATAGCATGGCTGTGGACGGCAGCAGCCAGATGCGCCTGACCGTCAACGAGTCGGATGATGCCTTCCCGGCATGGTCTGCTGACGGCAGCATGGTGGCGTTTGTTTCATATCGCGATGGCAACGCGGAGATTTACCAGATGAGTGCCAGCGGCACCGGGCAGGTGCGCATCACCAACAGCTCGGCGGACGACAGTTATCCGGCGTGGTCGCCGGACGGGGCCTTGCTGCTTTTTGTATCAGACCGCGACGGCAACTTTGAGATTTACACCACGCACCCGGATGGCACTGCGCAAACGCGCCTTACCAACAACCCGGGCTTCGACTCTTATCCGGCGTGGGAGCCTCAGAAATCCGCGGCCAGCGCGCTGGCAGCCGGATTGCCAACCGCTGCCGTGGCGCCAGCCATTGCTACAACAGCTGCCCCAACGCTGGCAGTGGCAACACCATTGCCCACTGCTGCGCCAGCTTCCATTACCGGGGTGCCAACTGCCACCCGCACATTACCGGCGCCCGTTGCTGTCACGCCTGCCCCTACTGCCACGCCGGCTTCAATTACAGCCGTGCCGACCGCCACAAAGCCTTCCCCCACTCCTAAAGGCTAAGGCGCATCCTCGCGTGCCAGCGCTGCCAGCGCGCCAAACTCCGCGGCCAGCGCGGGGTACAGTGCCTGATAGCGCGGGTAGTAGCGCGCATACGCTGCGGATGCAGCGCCCGCGGTCACCCGCTCCGTAACCGTGATGGTGGCGCGCGCTGCCTGCGCCACATCTGCAAAAACTCCGGCACCCACGCCAGCCAGCAACGCCGCGCCAAATGCCGCGCCCTCAGCCACATTAATCTTCGCAATCTCAGTGTCAAAAATGTCCGCCAGCATCTGGCGCCAAAGCGCACTGCGCGCGCCACCGCCGGACGCGCGCACCTGCGCCGGCTCAATCTGCAGCGCACGCATCAGCTGCAGCGAGTCGCATAAGCCGTAGCTCACACCCTCCAGCACGGCGCGCGTCAGGTGTGCCTTGCCGTGGCGCACGGTAAGGCCCACAAATGCGCCGCGCGCATCCGGATCGGGATGCGGCGTGCGCTCGCCCGTCAGGTATGGCAAAAACAGCAGCCCCTCGCATCCCGGAGCCACACCCGCTGCGCTCTCTGTGAGCAGCTCGTACACATCCCGCCCGGCGGCCGCCGCAGCTTGCTGCTCAGGTTGGCCGAGCGTGTCCCGGTACCAGCGCAGGCTGCCCGCTGCGGATAGCATCACGCCCATCAGATGCCACATGCCGGGCACCGCGTGACAGAAAGCGTGCAGCCGGCCCTGCGGCTCCACGCGGTATGTGTTGCTGGCAGCAAACACCACGCCGGATGTGCCCAGCGTGGCGGACACGAGGCCTTCGCTGACAACGCCAGCGCCCACGCCTTGCGCAGCCTGGTCGCCGGCACCGCCCACCACAGGTGTGCCCGCCAGCAACCCGGTGAGTTGTGCGGCGGCGGGGCTGATGCGCGCCGTTACCACCGGCGATTCGCTCACCTCTGGCAGCCAGGCCCGCGGAATGCGCAGCGCCTGCAGCATCTCGTCCGACCATGCGCGCCGGCCCACATCAAACAGCGAAGTGCCGGACGCATCCGACACCTCGCCAAAATATTCACCGGTTAATTTATAGCGCAGGTAGTCTTTGGGTAGCAGCAGCTTGCCGATGCGCGCGTAGTTGGGGGCCTCATGCTCGCGTACCCACAGCAGCTTGGGCGCGGTAAAGCCGGTGAGCGCCGGGTTGCCAGTGTGCTGCAGCACGCGCGCCGCACCCACCGCCTGCGTAATGGCCGCGCATTGCGCTACCGTGCGCTGGTCATTCCACAAGATGCAAGGGCGGATGACCGTGCCTTGCGCGTCCAGCAGGGTGAGGCCGTGCATCTGACCCGTCAAACCCACGGCGGCAATGTCGGCTGCGCGCAGCTGTGCCTGTTGCAGCACCGCGCGGACCGTGCTGATGGTTGCCTGCCACCAAAGTTCTGGATCCTGCTCTGTCCATTGCGGGCGGGGCGTGGCGTACCCGTACTCACTGCTGCTCACAGCCAGCACCCGCCCGCGCTCGTCTACCAGCAGCGCCTTGGTGGCGGTGGTGGAGGTGTCTATTCCCAGCAGGCAGGCCATGGCGCTACGCCGCCAGCAGCGCCGGCAGGCGCGGCAGCACATGCGCGGTCACATCGGCTTCGTGCGCCACAGGCGGCACACCCCGCACCAAGTACCAGCGCTCCACATGTTCCACGCTCGCACCGGGCTGCAATGTTGCCAGCGGCCCCAGGCTTTCCAGCTCCAGTGTTTGGCCATCGGTGTAGGTTTCAAATGAACAGCCGCGATCCGGATATTCGGCAGCGGGCAGAAACGGGAAGCTTTTAACAAACAGCAGCCCGGCACGCCAGTAGGCTGCCCAACCGGCGGGCACTGGACCGCCCGCTTTTTGGGGCGTTTTCGCGGACGGATCCTGGCGCAGAAGCACATAGCAGCTGCCCCAAGTCCAGCGCGCATCGCTCATATCTGTGTAAGACCACAAGCTCAGGCTGCCGGTGGGTAACAGGTCCGCACTGTGGCTGCCGCGCGGTGGCAGCGCAAACGCCGCCACGCCGCCCGCTGCCATAACTGTGATGGCCCATGGCGCCAGAGTCACGGGCCACAAGTTCTGGTTGGTAAGGCGGTGGTGCAGCGTGGCCTGCGCCGCATGCGGGTCAAGAGTAAGCTGCAGCTCTTTTTGGATGCCCGTGGTTGGTTCGGTGGGCTGCGTCAGGCGGATGCCGTTCTCCAGCGCTTGCACGTGCACCGGCGCGTTGTCCGGGTGGTAGGTGCGCGGCTGGGACTCTGGCGCGTGCCACAAACGGTGGCCGCCGTAGTTGCGCCACTCTGATCCGCCCGTCTTGCCAAGTGTGTCCGGCAGCTCGCACAATGCGTTTTCGCCGCCCACAAATGCAAAGCGCATCACGCGCGGCCCCACATCACTGGTGGCCACCAGCTCCACGCTGCTATTGCGCAGCTGCCAGCATGCCGGCCAGCCACCATAGGAAATTCTTTCGATGCTTGTCATGTGCTGAGCTGCGAATGCGCTGCCTCCACTGGTGCAAAATTAAACCGGGCGATCGCTGCTGCGCTGCGCGCATAATACCATGTGCAGGTCTGACTGCTGCATGCCTGCGCGCTACGGCAGCCAGCAGCCTGATGGCTGCGCGCCCGGCGCCAGCCAAACCCCCAACCTTAAAGTTTTAAAATTTCGTTGACTTTTCAAATCTAATCGGGTATTCTCTAAGCACGCTGCGCAATCGGTCTGTGTGATTTACCCCCAGCGCGTCCGAACTTCTTTCTGTTTGTCCCCAGGTCAAAGTCAACTTCGCATCGGGGGTGCCGGCTAAGCGCCTGCCCCCCAAGGAACAACTCTCGGTTTTTATGAAGATTTGCATACTTAACGTTTGTTACGAAGATTCCAACTCGCCCATCAAGGAGTATGAGCTGCAGTCCGATCCCGGACGCTGGCTCGCCGGCCATGAGTGCGAGCTGCACCTGATCAAGAAATCCACGGCGGTGCGCCAGGTACAAGAACTGGCACGCCAAAACTTCGACCTGTTCATTAACTTGTGCGACGGCGCGTGGGACGAGGACCGTCCGGGCATTGAAGTGGTGCAGGCGCTGCAGCGGCTGGGTGTGCCCTTTACGGGCGCCGGCGCTGGTTTTTACGAGCCAACACGCGAGGAAATGAAGCTGGTGTCGCACTATTGGGGGGTGAACACGCCGGCTTACATGCATGTGAGCGCGGTCGAAGACATCAAGCTGGCAGCCAAGGCGCTGCGCTATCCGCTGATTGTCAAACACCCCAATAGCTACAACAGCATTGGTCTCACGCGCGATTCGCGTGTGACAAATGCTGCGCAGCTGCAGGTGCAGGCCAAGCGCATGCTAGAGGCATTCGGCGGCGCCTTGGTGGAGGAGTTTGTGGAGGGGCGCGAATTCACGGTGCTGGTTTCTGAAAATCCGCGCGACGCGCTGGCACCCCTGGCTTACCAGCCCGTGGAGTTCAGCTTTCCAAAGGGCGACACGTTTAAGCACTTTGACCTGAAATGGGTGAACTACGCTGGCATGCAGTGCAAGCCGGTGCGTGACCGGGAGCTGGCTGAACGCCTGAAGGATGCCTCGCGCAAGCTTTTTGTGGGGCTCAATGGTACCGGCTACGGGCGCTGCGACTTGCGCCTGAACGCAGCCGGCGAACTGTTCATGTTGGAAATCAACCCCAATTGCAGTATCTTTTATCCGCCGGAGCAAGCCGGCAGCGCGGACTTCATTTTGCTGAATGACCCCGCCGGCCACCGCGGATTTTTAGACACAATTATGGAAAGTGCCCAGCTGCGCGCCCGCAAACAAAGCCAGGCGTGGACGCTGCAGTTCAACAGCCAAAGCCAGTTTGGCATGTATGCCGCGCGCGAGCTGCGCACCGGCGAGCTGATTGTGGCATTTGAAGAAACCCCCCACACTCTGGTGAGCAAGACCCACGCCATGCGCAAGTTCAGCCGCCAGCAGAAGCGCTGGTTCGGCCAGTTTGCCTATCCGCTTTCTGAGGACACCTATGTTACCTGGAGCGAGCATGCCGCCGACTGGAAACCGCTCAACCACTCCTGTGACCCAAGCGCCTGGCTTGAAGGGCTGAATGTGGTGGCGCGCCGGCCTCTGAAACGCGGCGACCACATCACATTAGACTACGCCACTTTTTATACCGATCAGATGCCGCAATTTGCGTGCCGCTGCGGCACGGCCAATTGCCGTGGCGTTGTGCGCGGCACGGATTACAAAAAAGCATTTGTGGCCCAGTACGGTGAGCATGTTTCCGACTTTGTGCGCACCAAGCGCCTGGCCCTGAACGGCGCGGCGCAGCCGCAAATGGAAACGCAGCCGGCCAAAAGGCCGCGGCGCGTGCTCACGGCCAGCGCCTGATAGCGGCGCCGGAGCCGGCGCTTTGCAAGCAAAACCGCGCCGTCCGCATTGGCTGCACCAGCCGGCGGGCGGCAAATTTGTTTAATCCGGGCCGCGAAAAGCAGCTGGTGAGTATGCCCGGGAAGATAATTGAGTTTGAAAGTGCCGGGGTGCTGCGCAGCGCCTATCTGGCATTGCCCGCTACACCCGCAACTGCCGGTGTGCTTGTCATTCAAGAGTGGTGGGGGCTGGTGCCGCACATCAAAAATGTGGCTGACCGCTTTGCCGCAGCGGGTTACGCTGCGCTGGCGCCGGACCTGTACAACGGCCGCGCTGCCACTGAACCTAACACAGCCCAAAAGCTGATGCAAGAACTAAACATCGAGCAAGCCGCTGCCGATTTGGCTGCAGCGGCTGCGTTCCTGCGCACGCTGTGCAAACGCGTGGGCTGTGTTGGTTTTTGCCTCGGCGGCGGCCTCACGCTGCAGTTAGCAGCGCTCGGTGTGATTGATGCCGCCGTGCCCTACTACGGCGTGCTGCGCAGCGCGCCGGACTGGCAGGGTGTGCGCTGCCCCATCCTTGGCCACTACGCTGCGCAAGACAGTGCCACTGATGCCCTACCCGAACTTCAGGCCGCACTCGCCGCTGCGGGAAAGCCGGCGCAGTTTTACATTTATCCGGGCACTGGCCACGCCTTCTTCAACGACGAACGGCCACAGGTTTACAATGCCGCAGCCGCGCTACTCTCATGGCAGCGCACACTGCAGTTTCTTGGGGAAAATTTGGGGTAGCACAGCGTGCGCTGCGCAACCAATGTGCAGGCGCGCACCGCCAACAATGCGAGCGGTGCGGGCTGGCAGCCCGCTAGCATCCCGCAGCTGCGCTGGCAGCTACGGGATGGTCAGCTTCTGGCCGATGGAGATACGCGCCGGATCCTTTAGCTTGTTGGCCGTTGCAATCGCTGCTGCGGTCGTGCCGTAACGCGCTGCAATTTTTACGACGCTGTCACCCTTCACCACCGTGTACACGCGGCCGGCAGCCAAGCCAGTCGTGGCTGCGGGCACAGCCGTTGCTGTGGTTTTGACAGCGGTGGCCGCGACAGCACTTGTGGGCGTGGCAGCCACGGCAGCTGCTATGCCGCTTAACGCCGCCCCTTGATAGAAGAAGTTCGAAGTCTCGCCGGTCGATCCATCCAGCTTCACCACCGTTACTGTAAAGCTGTAGTCTCCGTTGTAAGCAACCTTTAGCCCGGTGATCTGCGGTGCGCCGGAATGCTGACGGTCAACCACGCCGCCGGAACCCTGTTTCACCAGAGCCACCAACTGTGCTTCAGTAATGTCGCCCACAAAGCCCAGCGTGTTGGACCAGAATTGGATGCTGTGCACAAAATCGCGCGAGGTGGCGTCCAGCGCCTTGACCGTTTCCGCCGGCCAGTTGTTGCGAATGAAGAAGGAATCAATCAGCTTGGCTGTGATCGCGGCGGTACTGTACAGCCGGATGGATGACACAGTGTCTTCCCCTACCGTGTTATTGGATAGCGTAATGTCATCGCCCAAAAAAGTGTCGGACGAACCGCCATAAGTGCCGCTGCTATAGGTTGCACTTTGGTAACTGGGCCGCGTATACAAAATTGCGACTGTGTGCGGGCCCACTTTTATGCTGGAGGCTTTATTGTCGCCAATGATGTTGTCGGCCAGCAAGGCATCACTCTCGCGAAAGGTTTCGTCCTGGCCCAGGAAGTCATTGAGCGCATACAGCGTGGCACTGGCCTGATATACCTGCGCGGGGCGTACTGCTGTCTCGCATGCATCGCCCAGCCCGGAGCCCCAGGTGTTCTCCTGGTACGGGTTGTAAACCAGAGGGCAATTGTCCGCGGAGTCTGGAATGCCATCAAAGTCGCCGCCCAGGTCCGGCGAGCATTTGTCGCCGCGCCCGTCAGAAAGGCCAGGTACTACCACGCGAACTTCGCCCTCTTTCGGATCAAAAGATAATACTTGCAGGCTGGTACCAGACCAGCTGTAGTTCTTGCCGACCACTTGCAGTTTGTCGCCCACATAAATGAGGCTGGTGGCTTGCGGCGCATACCAAGTGTTCTGCGGGGTGTACAACATGCTGTTATGCGAAGAGGATATTATCCAGGCGCTCACGTCGTCGGATTGGTCCGCATTGGCGATTGTTCTGCAGTTGTCCTGGGCATCTGGAATGCCATCGTCATCGGTGTCGCCTACGGCAGCGCTCACGCGCGGCGCAGCCAAAACACCTGCGCCCAGCACGGCAAAGACCGCAGTTGCCAGTAGTAAGCGAAATAATACCCAGGCTGCTTTTGTTGCTTTCATAATTATTGTCCTGCTAGCGGGAACATCTGTGTCACATGCGATATGAGCAGTGAATTATACGCTACCCCGTGATAATTTTGGCATGAATTACCCCAGAATTACGGGCTTAGCGCTGGGTCCAAACCCATAGTTGCCGGCCGTCGGTGGCGAAATCCACCCAGCCGTTGCGGTCTGTGCGCAGCACCGCGCGGCCGGCCAGCATTTGCAGTGTGGCCGCACCCGGCGCGTCATCCGGGTTGCCGGCGCCCACGGGGATCACCGCTGCCCACGGGTTGGCGCGCAGCATGAAGAGCAGGCTGAGCACATCTACGCCGCCCTGCTGCGCCACCTGCAGCACATTTACCTCCGGCACCAAACCCTCGGCTGCCAGCTGGCCGCTGCTCTTGCCAGTTAGGTCCGGCCCAAACAAAAAGCGGGCGGACCCGTAGCGCAGCTCCAGCAGCGTACGCTGCGCACCCAACGCCAGCAGCCGCAAGCGCACGCCATCACCGAGGTCATACTCAGCGTTTGGCTGGGCGCGGTCCTGTGGAATCCCGCGCCGCGCAATCCCCTCCGACCATTCACGGTAGCCAGCTTCTTCAGACGGCTCAGCAGCCTGCATGGTGCGCTCAATAGTGAAGCGCTCCAGCAGGCCGGGCAGGCCGTTGACGCTGCCGGCACCAGAACCGGCGGTTACTACCAGCTGCAGCGTACGGTGCGTGAAGGGCAGCTGTTCACCGAGGGCAGCTGCCAGCCGGCGCGGGCGGGGGCCGCCGTTCAGCAGCACCCGCGCACCGCCGGGCGTTGTTATCAATACGGCATCGCCGGCACCCACATCCAAAAAAGTAACATGCAGGCGGCCGTCTGGCAGGCGCGCGTACACGGACCATGCCAGCACGGTTGCCAACGCCAGCACAACCAGCGCGCCATCTTGCAGGCGCAATGTGCGCTGGCGCAGCCAGGCAGCTGCGGCCGGCAGGGGGCTGTGCGCAAACCGGGTGGCGCCAAAAATTATTGCGTAGCAGCCCAGCAGTGCTTGCAGCGGAAAACGGTCCAGCGGCAGCGCGGCGAACGGCACGCGCGCCAGCAGCTGCACACATTGAATGGTGTACGCAAGAAAGGGCCACACCACCCAGGCCAGCACCTGCCCAAGTAGCGGCGAGATGAGACCGGCTACTGTGGCAAACCCACCTAATACCATCACGGCCGGCTGTGCGGGCAGCACAATCAGGTTGGCCAGCAGCCCGATCACGGACAGCTGCCGAAAGTAGTAGGCTGTGAGCGGCAGCGTGAGCACTTGCGCTGCGGCCGTCAGCACCGTGAACTCGCCAAGCACGCTGGCGATGCGTACGCCGGTTGGCCCCGCCCAGCGCTGCGCCAGCGCGGTCACTGCGGATTGCAGCGTCTGGCTGTAAAGCAGCAGGCTAAGCGTGGCGCCGATACTTAATTGGAAGCCGACATCCCAAAGAGTGCGCGGCTCCCACACCGTCATTGCCACAGCGGCAAATATCAATCCGGTCAGCGCTTGCGCCGGGCGGCCAAGGCTTTGCGCCACAATCACCAGCGCCCCCATCAATGCGGCGCGCACCACGGAAGCATCTGCGCCGGCCAGCACCGTGTAGGCGGCGATGCCCAGCAGCGCAATCGGGCGCGCCCGGCGCTGCCCCAGCACGCTGCCCAGCCCGCGCATTAGCACAGCCGCAATCACGCTGATGTTGAAACCGGAGATGGCAATGATGTGCGCGGTGCCGGTGGTGCGAAAGTCATCCTGCAAGGCGCGCGGCAGGCCGCTGTCCACGCCCAGCAAGATGCCGCTGAGCAGTGCGGCTTGCGGCTGTGGAAAGTCGCGGGCAATTACGGCAAGGCTGGCGGCGCGCACGGCTTGCAGGCGGCGCTGCCACCACAAGCCGCTGCAGGTGATTGCGCCAGCGCCGGGCACATCGGCGGGGCAGCCCACTGTGGCAGCCGGCTTCAGCACCGCCAGGGACTGGATACCAGTGAGCGCCGAGTAGACGCTGCGGCGCGCCATCAAGGCGGCGTAATCAAAGTCCGCGAATGGCGCCGGCGCATCCAGCCAGCCACTAGCCTGTAGCCGGTCCCCCACTTGCAGCGGCGGATAGCGCGGCGCGCGCATCAGCACCACGCCATGCACGCCAATAGCCTGCAGGCTGCCGGTCGGGCGCAGGCTGTCGGCGCGGACGCGCAGCAAAACTGTCTGGTCGCGCTCCAGCGGCGCCTCAAGCACAATGCCGGTAACGTGCACGAAGCCGGCGCCGTTGTGATGGGATATGAAAGCCGGGTCGCCCCAGGCGGGCTGGGCGCTTTGGGTGCGCGCTGCTCCCAGTGCAGCCACGGCCACAAGCCCCAGCGCAACGCGCGCCCGCGGCCGTGCGCGCAGCAGCGCAGCTGCGAGTGCCGCCAGACCGCCGACAAGCAGCCAAAGCAGCATCGGCTGCGCCAGCCATTCAGCCAGCGCAACACCACCCAGCCAGGCCAGGCCGGAGTACAGCAGCGTCATGGCAAACTCAGGTTGTCATTTTGCCACACCTGCCGCCGCTGGCAATGCAAACGCATTCCGCGGTGGCGATGCAGTAAACTCTGCGCGCAAGCTGCCCCACCGCACCCACCAATGCCAAACATAGACTGGATGCAAGCCCTCTCTGCGCACTACCGCACAGCCTGCAGCACACAAACGGCACCGCTGCTGCTGCTGTGCGACATTGACGACACGCTGCTGGACACGCGCTTCATGATCCGCGCAGTGCTGCAAACCGGCGATGCAGAGCGCGGCACCCGCTACTTTGCAGATTTAGAGCTGGATGAAATTTGGATGGCGGAGAGCCGCCTCGCGGAATTGCTGGCGCTGCGCGGCGTGCCGCAGGCCGAGCAGGCGGCCGTGCTAAGCAGTTATGCGCAGCACGCGTGGTCCGCGCCGGCATTGCGCCACTGGCAAACGGCACTGCCCGGCGCCATGCAAATGGTGGCATGGTTTCAGCAGCAGCCGCGCACCAGTGTGGCACTGGTTACCGGCCGGTCCGCATGGATGCGCGCCGACACGCTGCACTGCGTAAACCGCTTGGGCGCCCCGCATGGCGCCAGCTTTACTGAGGCGCAGCTCTTTACATGCAGTGCCAACTGGGAAGACGAACACCTTCCCTCCATGAAAGTGGCCGGCTTGCAGCACTACGCTGCGCAGGGTTTTAGTGTGCTCGCCTTTATTGACAACGAGCCGGCAAATCTGGCGGCTGTGGCCGGCGACCCGCTGGCCAATGACTGCCTGCTGATGCACGCGGACACAGTCTTCGAGACAGACCGTGCGCTGCTGCCGGCGCGCGCAGTTTCCGGCAGTAGTTTTCACTTGGCAGCACTGCAAGCGGGCTGAGGCGGCTACGCTGCGCTTGGTGCCAGTCCCCGCCTTTAATCCACGACACGAGCGCGCAAAGTCCAAAGGACAGATCACATGAACGAAAAAATATCGCAGTGGGTGTTGACGGACACTGAGCGCAACATTTGGGTGGAGACGCTGGAGCTGGGTCCGGCAGAGCTGGGGGTTGTTGCGCCGGCACGCATCAGCAAGCGCGTGCTGCACGGCGGCTTGCAGGAGGGCGTGGAGCTGGTGGAGGTGGACAACGGCGCGCTGGCGTTCAGCATCCTGCCAACGCGCGGCATGGGGTTGTGGCGCGGCAGCTACCGCGGCGAGTTCATTGGCTGGCGCTCGCCGGTGCGCGGGCCGGTGCATCCGCAGTTTGTGCATGCCAACGAGCGTGGCGGGTTGGGCTGGCTGCAGGGCTTTGACGAGTGCATTGTGCGCTGCGGGCTGGAGTCCAACGGCGCGCCCGGCGTTGACGTCCTGCCGGGCAACACCGGCGAACCCGTGCCCATGCAGCTGGGTTTGCACGGGCGCATTGCCAACCTGCCCGCGCATTACGTGGCAGTGGAGGTGGGCCGCGAAGCCCAGCCCGTGCTGCGCGTGCGCGGCGTGGTTGATGAAGCTGCGCTCTTCCTGCCGCAGCTGCGCCTTACCAGCTGCACCTCCACAGTGCTTGGCTCAAACGCGCTGCTGATCACTGACGAGATTGAAAACCGCAAGCCGGTGCCGGCTGAAATGCAGCTGCTCTACCACTGCAACTTTGGCGCGCCGTTCATGGATGCGGGCGCGCGCCTGCTGCTGCCGCGCACCACCACTGCGCCGCGCGACGCCACCGCCGCTGCCGGCCTTACGCACTGGGATACCTACCGCGAGCCCACGCCCGGCTACATCGAGCAGGTTTACTTTCACCGCCCGCAGAGCGCGCCCGACGGCAGCACCATGGCGCTGCTGCACAATGCCGCCGGCACGCGCGGCGTTGTGCTGCGCTACAACAAACGCCAGCTGCCCTGCTTCACGCAGTGGAAGCAGAGCGGCAGCATAGGCGAGGGTTATGTAACTGGCCTCGAGCCCGCCACCAACTACCCGAACCAGCGCGCCACCGAGCGCCGCCACGGCCGCGTGGTAACCCTGCAGCCCGGCGAGATTTACCGCGTTGAATTGATGATGGAAGTGCTGCTGAGCGCGGCCGAAGTGCACGCAGCCGGGCACGAAGTTGCCGCCCTGCAAGCGGGCGTCACGCCACAAGTTAGCCGGCTGCCCCTCCCCGACTTTTCCTGAAAGCGCGGCGCAGCGCACCGGACAATTTGCTGCCCCGGGCTCCGCGCAACTGCGCAGCTGCTTAGATCAACGGCGCAAGTTTTTGCTGCGCCCCGCACCGCAGGGCCCGCACCGTTTATATATCCAGCAGGCCGCTGTGGCCGCTCTTGTGCGCCTCCAGCATGCGCTGCGCAAGCTCTGCCGATGCCAGTGCACCGGCCGGCATGCGAAAGGGCACCTTGGCCCAGAACGGCGTGTTCACCGCTCCCGGCCGCACCAGCGTCACGCGCCGCTTGCGCTCTTCCTTGCGCAAGGTGTCGGTGAACGCCTCCAGCCCGGCTTTGGCGGCCACATACGCAGACAAGCCGGGCAGCTTCAAACGGTCAACCACAGCGCCTACAAACATAAAGTGCGCCTCGGCTGTCAGCAGCGGCAGCGCATAATGCGCTGTGAGATAAGCGCCCGTGAGGTTGGCGTTGAGAATGCGCGCAAAATCCGCGGGCGTTAGTGCCTCCAGCTTCAAGGACGCAATATCACCAACCGCATAGATTGCCAGCGCTACATCCGATGTTTCCATCGCAATTGCCTGCACCGTGCGCTGCACGGATTGCGCATCTGCCACATCGGCCTCGTAGCAGTGTGGTGTGAGTGCTGCCACCGCCGCCGACGGGCTGCGCGTAACGGCATGCACTTGCCAGTCTTCCGCCCGCAGTGCGGCCACCAGTGCCGCCCCGAGCCCGCCGGCAGCCCCCCAAATTACAGCGTTGTTCATGTGTATGTTTCCTTGCAGGCCCGTACCTGCGGATAAAATATTCTGCAGTGTTGACCGCTGTGAGTTTATCGCTGCAAAATTGAAGCAGCGTGGTTGTGCCGGGCTGGCCGCCAGCCTTCAGCGCTGCTTGGAGACACAGCCACTGCGTATTAGCTTAGAATTCCCGCCGTGCCACGCTTTGACCTGACCAGCATCGGTGAAGCCATGTGGCGCCTAAGCGTGCCCACCGGCCGCCGCTTGGAAGACACGCGCACACTGGATGTGGAGGTAGCCGGCGCCGAAAGCAATGTCTGCACTGCGCTTGCGCGCCTCGGCCGGCGCACCGGCTGGGTTAGCCGCGTGCCGGATCATTCCCTTGGCAGCAGCATTGTGTGCGCACTGCGCGCCGATGGCGTGGATGTGTCAGCCGTGCGGCGCGCTTCGCACGAGCGGCTGGGCACTTATTTCATTGAGTATGCCACCCAGCCGCGCCCCATACAGGTGATCTACGACCGGGCGGACTCGGCTGCAGCGCGCATGACGGTGGAAGATGTGGACTGGGCGTATCTGCTGGACACGCGTGTGCTGCATCTGACCGGCATCACCGCAGCGCTTGGCGAAAACGGCCGCGCAATTGTGGCGCAAGCGCTGCAGCGCGCGCGGGCTGCTGGTATCACCATCAGCTTTGATGTGAACTACCGCGCAAAGATGTGGCCGGCTGAAACGGCGGGGGCCACGCTGCGCCCCATGCTGGCCGAAGCCGATGTGCTGTTTTGCAAAGATGCGGATGCGCAGCGCCTGTTTGGCTGCAGCGGCGAGCCGCAGCGCATGATGGAGGCGCTGCAAAAGCTCACGCGCGCAAGCGCAATCTACTGCACGTTTGGCGAGCGAGGCGCTGCGCTTTTGCATGGCAGTGCATTTTTGTTTCAACCGGCGCTGCCGGTGCAGATTGTGGATCGCGTGGGCAGTGGCGATGCCTTTGCTGCCGGTGCGCTTGACGGCTGGCTGGACGCTGATCCGCGCGCCGGCCTGCAGCGCGGCATTGGCCTGGCGGCGATTGCGCTCTCGCAGTTTGGCGATCGCGTGCTGTCTTCCCGCGCGGAGCTGGATGCCGTGCTCACCCAAAAGTCTGCCGACATCTCGCGCTGAAATATTAATCAGCAGCGCTCCACCAACAAAACTATGCACGCCCTGCAAACTGTTCTTGCTGAAAAAATAGTCGCCATTGTGCGGCTGGATGATTACGTCAGTGCCGTGGATGTGGCGCGCGCGCTTGAGGCCGGCGGCATCCGCGTGCTGGAGTTCACGCTCACCGGCACGGGCGCAATCGAAGCAATTGCCGCCACCCGGCTGGCATTGGGAGACACGGTGTGCGTTGGGGCTGGCACGGTGCTCAGTGCAGCTGATGCGCACGCCACAATTGCGGCAGGCGCACAGTTTGTGGTCACGCCCGCGCTGCGCCCTGCGGTCATCGAGGCCTGCGTGAGCCACAATGTGCTGGCAGTGTGTGGCGGCTTCACGCCCACCGAGCTGCTGCAGGCGCACGAGTGCGGGGCGCAATTGATAAAAGTATTTCCGGCGCAGGCCGCCGGCGCGCGCTACTTAAGTGATGTGCTGGCGCCGCTGCCATTTCTGAAGCTTGTGCCAACCGGCGGCATTAGCGCATTGAATGCGCATGAATATTTTGCTGCGGGCGCCGTGGCCGTGGGACTTGGCGGCAGTCTGGTATCCCGCAAGGCGGTTGCGGCGCGCGCCTTTGGTGAAATCACGGCAGCTGCTACGCAGTGCCGCGCTGCAATCAGCTAGCCACCACCCGCCCGCTGCCGGGCAGCAGTTAGTGAAGAGGCACACTGTATCCAGCCAAACCGAACTTTACTGGACTAGTCTGTTTAACCTGGAACGCTCCCGCCATAAATTTCTTAGACATCACGCACCTTGCTGTATCCAACTCAGCGCAGCAATCCAAGCAGACTGCTAATGAGCAGCACTTGTCCTGCGTAATATGCGGACCAGATGACCGGCCCGCGCCATGGCACTGCCACTCGAAATTTATCCACCGCGATCACTGCATCGGAAAATACGAAGAGCAATGCGCCAACGCCGAGCAGTGGCACCGGCACGCTGAGGGCTGCGAGCGCCATCAGGCAGATTACGCCAAGGTAGATGCCGACGGGCACGCGCAAGCTGCCCAGCACCGGCCACAACCACGCCAGCATGGCGCCTGCCAGCGCCAGCAGCGCAAGCATGCCCGCAATTTTCGAGGCGTGCGGAATTGTCATGAACGGCAGCATCACAAGCAAATAGCACAGATGCGCGCCCAGGAACGCGCCAAGCCCGCGCACAAAATTGCCCGGGTTTTCCCGCAGTGCAAGAAAATAATCGCCAACACTTGAAAGCAGCAACGCCCCAGCCAGCAAACCCAGCGCCAGCCGGTGTGCCGCTTCGCCGCCAAACCCCAGCAGTGGCAGCGGCACAAGGGCTCCGAGCGCAGTGCTTTTGACGGCAGTGCGCAGTGCGGACACGGGCCGTTGCATCAGGCCGAAATAACCCAGTGCGCTCAGGAGCGATACGAAGCCCAGCGCCTGGCGCACTCCTTCAAGACTAACCTCAAACTGCTGCGCACTCAACCTGATTTGCCTTCGCGTTGTCCGTGGAATCTAACGCAGCACAGCGCTTGAAAAACTTAAGATGCCTCCGGCTAAAAAGCCGGCTCTGTTACGCGGGCGGTCACGCTCTCGCGCATGGCTTGTATTCGCGGGCCAAAGTCCTTCATGTGCGCCTGCTCCGTGTGTGCCTGCAGCGCAGCAAGCGAGTCCCATTTTTCAATCAGGGTAATACGGTTGGCATCGAGAGCCTCCTGAATACCCAAAGGGGAGGCAGTATCGCGCGTATACACATATTCGATGCAGCCCGGCTCGGCCAGCACCAGCGGCCGCAGCTTTTCACATTCAGCCAGAAAGTCCGGCACGCGGTCGGGTTTTACAATCATAGTTACAACAATGTGGATCACTGGTTCCTCCGCAAGCAAGATTAGAGTTCGATCTGGCGCGGCGAGTTTTGCGCACCGGATTTTCATTATGGTGGATACAAGCAATTGGCGCAAGCTGTAGTCCAACGGACGGCCATGTCTGCGCTTGGTGACGGCAGTTTGGGTCCAAAGCTTGCAGCGGGAGATTCTGCGGTTGACAATTCCGGAGCAGCGCAGATAATTGCTGTGCAGGTACTGGGATTAACTATCGTCCTATCCGGAAAATACTTTTGTGACAACACAAGCAATGGTCGACCGGCTTTTTATCATCACCGTGATGGGTGAACAGGCTGAAGACCTGACCGAGCGCCTGACGCGCGAGGGATTTCAAATCACTCAGATTGGCAGCAGCGGCGGGCTGCTCCAGCAAAGCCAGATATCGTATCTGGTTGGCTTCAATCAGGTGCGCCAGGCGCAGCTGTTGCACAACATTCGCGAGTGCTGCAAACGGCAGCGGCGCTTTATCCCAATCAATATGGAGGGGCCAGCCTCGCTGTTGCATGCCACAGTGATCGAAGCCGAGGTCGGTGGCGCCGAAGTTTTTGCCCTCAATGTGGAACGGTACGAGCAGGTCTAAATCCCATGAAACTTGTGATTGCAATTATCCGTGACACCGACGACCGCCAAGTGATTGAGGCGCTGATGGCGCGCGCCTTCCGTGTAACGCGCGTGGCTAGCACGGGCGGCTTTCTGCGCCGGGGCAATGTTACGCTGCTAATCGGGGCCGAAGCCGACCAGGTGCAGCCAGTGCTGGATCTGGTGCGGGAAACATGTGCTGTGCCAGAGCCGGGCCAGTTTCGCGCCACAGTGTTTGTCGTCGACACGCCGCACTTCGAGCAAATTTAACCCGCCGGCCGGGGCGGGCGCCCCGCTCTTTCCACCGCTGCATGCCGAAAATTAGCTGGCTGGTTCTGCCTTCCTGGCTGCGCTGGTCTGCTGCGCCTGCCGAGGCACCGCCGCTCCAGCGCCGCAACTTCATCAACGTCCAGATCGATGGCATCGGCGTTGGGTTAGCGTCTGCCGCCGCCCCGTTTCTACCCGTCTTTCTGGTGCGCCTGGGCGCATCCAATGTTCAAGTGGGCTTGCTCACCAGCATGCCCGCCGTCACCGGCTTGTTGCTGGCTTTTGTAGTGGGGCGCTTCCTGCAGCGCCAGCGCAACATAGTGCCATGGTACGGTCGCGTGCGCGTGTTCAGCATCATGGCCTACACCCTCACCGGCCTCGTGACACTAGTGGTGCCAACCGAGCACGCTGTGCTAATTGTGCTTGCTATCTGGGCCGCTGCCACCATCCCGCAAACCATGGTTGCCATCAGTTTCACGGTGGTGATGAACGGCGTAGCCGGAGACAATGGGCGCTACGAGCTGATGAGCCGGCGCTGGTCTGTCCTCGGCCTCACCACCGCGGTGACGGTGCTGCTGATTGGGCAGGTGTTGGCCCGTGTGAGCTTTCCCGCCAACTACCAACTGGCGTTCATTCTGCTCAGCGCCGGCGGATTGATCTCGCTATATTTTTCCAGCAATCTGGTGCTGCCGGACCAGGAGTCGCCTCCACCCACTGCGCGCCAGCCAAGGCTGGCCCAACTGCGCGGTGCAATCCAAAATGTGCGGCAGCAGCCAGCTTTCATTGCGTTTACCGCCCGGCGCTTCGTATTCCTGTCCGGCATTGCGCTGGCTGCGCCAATTTTTCCGCTCTACCTTGTGCGTGAGGCCCATGCCAACGAAGCTGCCATCGGCCTCATTAGCACTGCGCAGACTTTCACGCTCGTCCTCGGCTACTGGCTGTGGGCCGGCGTGTCACGCTCGCGCGGTTCCCGGCTGGTGCTGCTGTCAGCCACCCTTGGCCTGTCAATTTATCCGGCACTTGTGGCCACCACACTGCAAGTGGAAGTCATTGTGCTGCTAGCTGCGCTCTCGGGCATTTTTCAGGCAGGCCTTGATCTGGTCTTCTTTGATGAGCTGATGAAGACGGTGCCACCCGACCAGACCGCACTGTTCGTTTCAATTGCGCAAAGCGTGCAGTACATGTCGGCAATTGCCGCCCCGCTAATCGGTACGCTCCTGGCTGACTATATCGGGCTTGGCGGAGCGCTGCTGGCCAGTGCCGCGTTGCGAGCTTTGGCGTCTCTAATGTTTGTGCGCGGCGGTGAAGTTGGCGGTAATTCCAGCCATACTGCGGCACTGGTCGCATGAGCAAATCACACCGATGTAAACTTGTTAGGTGTTCCAAGCATGCAACATTGTTCTGCTTATGAGCATGCTCTCCGGGTGCTCGAAATATTGATTGCCTGAAAACCCCGAGATAACTAGTCTAAGTCTAGGTGATCTGTCGCGGGGCTTGTTACGATCGCTCTCTCGATTTACAACTTAGCGGCAGCAATTTTCAAGTTAGAAACAACTATCTCTTTCATAAGTGCATGGGTCCCACACATCCGGGTTCAAAAGAGCTTTTGCTAATTCTGGATTCTGGTCACTTACCTTGTACCAAAACATCCAAGATGGCAGTTGGCGCTGGTAGGGCGCGAGTGCATCGATCTGTTTTCTCCGCACATTTCCAAAACCAATCGACTCCAATACATGTATACCTTCGGTGTGACAACGGGAAAGCGCAACTTCAATAGCATCGTGCAAAAACTTGGCCCCATCTCCCTCGGATTGAAAGTCAACCAGCCGTATGCGGCGCAAACCAATTTCAGGGCTGTCCTGCCGCAGAAATACCGCATAACCGGCAAGTTCCCGAAGGGCATTCTCGTACGAAAAAATCCACGCGTTGCCAGCGCGTAATGGTCGGTCGAAGCGCCACGCCACCGCTGCCCGGTCCCGCACGCACAGTAATCTGTTTGGCTGTGCGCGCAGTTTCCCCCAAAACCGGTCAAAGCGCTCATCAATCGTGTTAACTTCGCTGTTTACTCGCACCGGCGAACAAATTTAGTAGTCTCACACTGATTTTATATTTACACTACAAAAACATAAACTGGCTTATTGAGTGCGCCTCCAAAAAAGCCTATAAGACCACCGGGGCTGAACACGAACAATTGTTCATCCTGATTAGTTGGAAAATTCAGGGATTAGGTACGCCGGAGGATCAGCTAGTAAGACTTAACCAGCCAGTAGGTGCCGTCTTAGAATGGAAAAATTCGAGGGGTGGAGTTGGCATCTTCCATGTACTGAAGATTGCTTACCCCCTCGACTTTCTCCGGTAGGCAGCACGAAATACTATTAATGTTCACTTTCATTGAGATAATTATAAATGGAAATTTGCAACTCCAAAATGTGGGCAAGCATAATATCGTACTGTGGTTTACTGGATCTCACTTATTACCTCCCTATTGGTGGCACCAATAATATTGTTTGTCACCCCGCGCTCCACCACAGCCCGGTCAATTTGCAATCCAAAGCAGCGGTTGTAAACTGACCGCCCACACTCTTGCGTGGCAGGCGGTACAGGTCGTCCTGTTGATTGCAAAGATTTTCGACAGTCGATGTGGCGCAAACAAAGCCAGCTTCTTGAACCAGTTTTACGTGTGCCGCATCAAAGTCGTTAGCGCGGCCATTTGGGTAGCAGAAGTAATTTACCGGTAGTTGAAGTTTGTCCTGCAGTATTCCCCTACCTTCGCTAATCTCGCGCCGGGCAACATCGTTTGGTACACGCGCAAGTATGGGCTGCGTGCAGGTATGCCCGCCAAGTGTTACCAGCGGGTCAGTGGCCAGCTCGCGCAACTCATCCCATGTGCACAGCTCAAACGGCGTGCCAATGCTTGCTGGCAGCGCGATTGCTAACGCGACGCGCAAAACCTCGATCCAGCGCAGCTTGTCATTCTCCGGCAGTGTTTTCGCGTGCGCCACCAGAATGTCACAGTTACAAGCCCAGCGTCGGCCCCACACCTCAACACTTTGCATGTTTGCTTGCGTCTGCATTACCTCAATCAAATCCCACCACAATAGGCGATCTGCGCCAACAAAGTGGCTCACGGCAAACAAGGTCGCCGGTGCGCAGTACTTGCGCAGCAACGGCCACAGATCACGGCGAAAACTTTTGTAGCCATTCTCAAATGTCAGCACCACCCGCCTGCCTTCGTCCCGCCCGTTCCCGCTAATCCATTGCACTGCCTCGCCCAGCGACACAATGCGGTAATGCGTGGTGAGCCACTGCAGATGACGCTCAAAGTTGGAAGCCGAAAGCCCGTGACACGCGGATCGGCAGCCTGCTGCCGGCGGCGGAGCGCGGTCGCTCCCAGAGTACTGAGCCCGGCTGCTGCAACTGTTCGAATAATGTCTTTGGTTTGTTGTTTCAAGTGCTGCGCAAACCTTGCACTTGTGTACTATGGAGCTGTGAAGCCTGCAAAGGGGCAGCTGCTTTGAGTTGAATTATGCCCCAGGCTGCGCAACGCATGTTTGCATGCGAGTGGGCGGGAACTGCTGGCAATACGGCAGCATGTAACTTGCGGCGATATCCATCCTCAGTAAAACTTGTCGATTACTCTACCGTTAGGGTCCCACTGCTAGCTCTGCTAAACTCTGTGAATTGGGGCTCGCTGCTTCGCTGAACCGCACAGACTTATGACTAATTTGCACACCAGTAACTTCTTTTCCCGGACTGAAATGCTGAAGCGCATTAAGGGTGGCGCATTTGATGTGCTGGTGGTTGGTGGTGGCGCCACCGGTTTGGGCGTGGCAGTAGACAGTGCCCAGCGCGGCTACAACACGTGTCTCCTCGAGGCTTTCGATTTTGCTAAAGGAACCTCCAGCCGCACCACAAAGCTGGTGCATGGCGGTGTGCGCTATTTGCAGCAGCTGGATTTTCAACTGGTGGTGGAGGCGCTGCGCGAGCGCGGCTTGATGCATGAAAATGCACCGCACCTCGTGCATCCACTGCGCTTTGTGATCCCGCGCTATGGCTGGTGGCAGGGCCCGTTCTACGGGGCGGGTTTGATGCTGTACGACCTGCTGGCCGGCCGGAGAAACTTTGCGCGCAGCCGCTGGCTGAATGCTGCGCAGACAACTGCAGCCTTGCCCACGCTGGTGCGGGCCGGGCTGCGCGGCGGAATTGAATATCATGATGGCCAGTTTGATGACAGCCGCATGGCTGTGAGCCTGGCGCGCACGGCAGCCAGCCTGGGCGCAGCAATTGCGAATGGCATGCGCGCCACCGGCCTGCTCAAAGATGTGCATGGCCGGGTGTGCGGCGTCAATGCGTTTGATGCTGAATCCGGCCGGACGATTTCAATTAATGCAAAAGTGGTGGTCAATGCCTGCGGCATCTTCTCTGATGAGCTGCGCACTGCGGATGATCCCGCTGCGCCGCGCATGATTACGCCAGCGCAGGGCGTTCACCTTGTGCTGCAACGCTCATTTTTTCCCGGCAGCCACGCGCTGATGGTGCCGCGCACAGACGACGGCCGCGTGCTGTTCCTGATACCGTGGCACGGGCGTGTGGTGATTGGCACCACAGACACACCTGTCCCGGCGCCGCAAGTGGAGCCGCGCCCGTTGCCGGAGGAGATCAACTTTATCCTGCGCAATGCCGGCCGCTATTTGCAGCGGCCGCCCACGCGCGCAGATGTGCTGAGCGTTTTCACCGGCATGCGTCCACTGGTGCACGCGGGCGGCATCAACGCACCCACAAAATCAATTTCGCGCTCACACAAGGTGCTGGTGAGCGCCAGCGGTTTGGTTTCTGTGATGGGCGGCAAGTGGACCACTTACCGCAGCATGGCAGCTGATACGATGGAACAGGCAATCAAGGCGGGCGGACTTGAGCCACGTGCGTGCGGAACCGCGACGCTGCGCGTGCATGGCTGGCTGCCCACAACAGCGCCGGCCACTCCAGAAGCAGACTGGCTGCGCGTGTATGGCAGTGATGCGGCAGCCGTGCTGGGGGTTTGCGCCGAGCTGCCGCAATGGGGATTAGCGATGCACCCGGCGCTGCCTTACCCGCTGGGCGTGGCGGCGCACGCCGCCCGCCATGAAATGGCCCGCTGCACGGAGGATGTACTGGCGCGCCGCACACGCGCATTGTTTCTGGACGCGCGCGCAGCGGCGGAGTGCGCGCCGGCCGTGGCTGCGGTGCTGGCCATGGAACTGCAGCGTGACAGCGACTGGGCTGTGCGGGATGCAGCTGCTTTTCAGGAACTGGCGCTGGTTTACCAGTTGGACGCCTGAGGGTTACCGCGCTGCTTGTGCGCAGCTGCCCTACTTAGCAGCTGCTGCCAGCGCGGCAGCCAAGCTGGCACCGTGGCGGGTGCACTCAATGGCGGGTATGATTGCACCACGCTAAATGAATATGGCAGCCAGGCACAGCTGACCTGGTTGCCGCTAATCTCCAAACCCACAAGGCGATAGTTATGACACCACCAATTGCGCTACAGCTGTACACGCTTCGCGATGCACTGGCCATTGATTTTGCAACGACCATCCGGCGCGTGGCCGCGATGGGGTATGCGGGCGTGGAGCCGGCGGGTTTTGCGGGCAGCACTCCGCAGGCCGCTGCGCAGCTCTTTCAGGAGCTGGGGCTTACGGTTTGTGCTGCGCACAGCCCTTTGCCACTGGGTGCGGATGAGAAGCCGGTGATTGAAGCGGCGCAGTTGCTGCAGAGCCCGCGTTTGGTGTGCGCGTGGCAGCCGCCCGAGCTGTTTCAATCGCTTGATGGCATCAAGCAGGTGAGCGACAAGCTGAATGCTGCAAGTGTTGTGGCGCAGGCTGCTGGCATTTCGCTGGGTTATCACAACCATTGGTTTGAGTACGCCAGCATCGGCGGGCGCCTGGCCGCCGACATCCTGCGCGAAAATCTGGACGATGCGGTATTTCTTGAACTTGATGTTTACTGGATCAAGACCGCCGGTCATGACCCGGCAGCGATTGTGCGCCAACAAGGCAAGCGCGCGCCCCTGCTACATATCAAGGACGGCCCCGCCACGCAAGCTGACCCCATGACGGCAGTTGGCACCGGCGTGATTGATTTTTCGACAATCGCCGCAGCTTCAAACGCCGAGTGGTGGATTGTGGAACTCGACAAATGCGCTACAGATATGCTGCAAGCCGTGCAGCAAAGCTACACCTATCTCACTAGCATGGGACTGGCACATGGCAAAAACTAAAGTTGGCATCATCGGTTGCGGCAACATTAGCGACACGTACTTCAAGGCCTGCCCGGCGTTTGAGGCGCTGCAGATAACGGCGTGCGCAGACATGGACATGGCGCGCACGCGCACGCAGGCTGCCAAATACGGGCTGCGCGCCCTAAGCGTTGACGAGCTGCTGGCTGACGCGGAAATTGACCTGGTGATCAACCTGACTGTACCGATGGCACACGCCGAAATCAATGTGCGCGCGCTGGAAGCTGGAAAGAATGTGCACACCGAAAAGCCGCTGGCGGTAACGCGGGCGGACGGGCAGCGCACGCTGGAGCTGGCTGCGCGCAAGCAGTTGCGGGTGGGCAGCGCGCCGGACACCTTTATGGGTGGTGGCTTGCAAACCTGCCTTGGCCTGATCAACGCCGGCGCGATTGGCGAGCCCGTGGCAGCGAGTGCGTTTATGGTCGGGCGCGGGCCCGAAGCGTGGCATCCCAGCCCGGATTCTTTTTATCAAACTGGCGCCGGGCCAATGTTTGATGTGGGACCATACTACCTGACCAGCCTGGTGTGCCTTCTGGGTCCTGTGCGCCGGGTGACGGCATCCGCGCGCGCATCTTTTGCGGAGCGCACGGCCGGCCACCCGGATGTGCTTGGCCGCAAGATTCGCGTGGATACACCCACGCATATTGCGGGCGTGCTGGAGTTCCGCAGCGGCCTGATCTGCACGCTTATTACCAGTTTTGATATCTGGCACTCGCAACTGCCGCGCATCGAAATCTACGGCAGCACCGGCACGCTGTCTGTGCCGGACCCCAACACTTTTGGCGGGCCGGTACTGCTGCGCAGGGCTGAGGATTCAAAATGGCGCGAAATGCCATTGACGCATGGCTACACGGAAAACTCGCGCGGCATTGGTGCCGCAGACATGGTGCATGCGCTGCGCAGCGGCCGGCCGCATCGCGCTAGCGGGGCGCTTGCCTACCACGTGCTGGATTTGATGCATGCATTCCTTGATGCAGCGCGTGCCGGCGCCCATGTAGAGTTGGCCAGCACCTGCCAGCAGCCGGCAGCCCTGCCGCGCGGGTTGCAGCCCGGCACACTGGACTAGGCGGCTTGCGTGTAGACCAAAATTATTTCAAAAGGCGATCGAATGCCCAATGACAAAGTAGTCCGCACCCTGATGGTGGGAGTAGGCAGCATGGCCCGCCACCATATTCACCAAATGCTGGCCGCAAATGATGGCACGCGCATAACTGTTATGTGCGAGCCGGACCGCGATAACTATAAGGCGGCTTGCAAAATATTTGATGATAAGGGCCTGCCGCCGCCGCCCAACGAACCGGATCTTGCGAAGCTGCTAAAGCGCCACGCCGGCAAGCTGGATGCAGCCTTCATCATCACGCCGCATGCCTATCACCACGATCAAACCGTGGCGTGCATGCAGGCCGGGCTGGATGTGCTGCTTGAGAAGCCAATGGTGATGAACGCATCTGAGGCGCGCAGTTTGATGCGCGAGCGCGAGCGCACCGGCCGGCTACTGGTAGTGGCCTTTCCAGGCAGCCTCTCGCCGCAAATCCGGCAGGCGGTGCGTTCGCTGCGGGCCGGTGAGTATGGCCCCATCCTCACAATTAGCGGCGTGGTGTGGCAGAACTGGGGGCCGAATACGGCCGGCACTTGGCGGCAGGCGCCCCAGCTTTCCGGCGGTGGCTTCTTGTTTGACACCGGCGCACACTTACTAAACACAGTGTGCGAACTGGCCGGCGAGGATTTTGAGGACGTGGCAGCCTGGCTGGACAACAGCGGCCGGCCAGTGGAAACACTAGGCGTTGTCATCGGCCGGCTCAAGTCCGGCGTGCTTGTTACGCTGCATGCGTGCGGCGAGGCGATTCCCTCCTGCGCGTCAGATGTACGCGTGTTTTGCAAGCAGGCCATTCTGCACACCGGCATCTGGGGCGAAAAACTCGAGGTGCAGTTCAACGGCAACCGGCCGCCGCAGGCCATTCCAGTGCGCGACTCGATGGGCGTGTGGGAGCAGTTTCTGGCGGTGCGGCGTAATGAGATGCCCAACCCCTGCCCGCCAGAAGTTGGTTTGCGCATGAGCCGGCTGTGGGATGCCATCCGCAAGTCTGCCAAACAAAATGGCGCGCCGGTAAAATGCAGCGCATGAAACCAGAGCTCGGGAGCAACCGTTGACTATTCGCGTCACAGTTTGGAATGAGTACCGCCACGAAATATCCGATGCTGCTGTGCGGCAGGTTTACCCCGAAGGGCTGCACGCACCAATCGCAGCGGATTTGCGCCGGCAGGGCATGCAGGTGCGCATCGCAACATTAGACGAGCCGGAGCACGGGCTGCCCGCCCCGGTGCTGGCCGAAACGGATGTGCTCACATGGTGGGGCCACATGGCTCACGGTGAAGTGAGTGATGCCGTGGTGGCGCGCGTACAGCAGCGCGTGCTGGAGGGCATGGGCCTGCTGGTGCTGCACTCCGGCCACTTCTCCAAAGTTTTCCAAACGCTAATGGGCACCACGTGCAATCTGATCTGGCGCGAAGCGGACGAGCGCGAACGCATCTGGGTTGTTGAACCCGGCCATCCCATCGCTGCTGGCCTCGGCCCGTACTTTGAGATTCCGCGCGAAGAGATGTACGGCGAGCGCTTTGACGTGCCCGCGCCCGAAGAGCTCGTCTTTGTGAGCTGGTTTGAGGGTGGCGAGGTTTTTCGCAGCGGCTGCTGTTACCAGCGTAGCAAGGGACGTATCTTTTATTTCCGGCCCGGCCACGAAACTTACCCCACCTACTTTCAAAAGGAAGTGCTGCATGTGATTGCCAACGCAATCAAATGGGCGGCGCCGGTTGGCGGGCCGGCGGTGGAGTACGGCAACCGCGCAGCGCTGGAAACAATTGGCAAACGTGCGTGACATTCAGCTCTGAGCTGGCAGCTGCCCGCACCATGGCAATTGCCGGCAAAGTTTTGCAAACCATTTTGAACCGGCAGCGTCGCCGGTCAACCGCTGCAAAAAGAATTTAAATCTTCTAAAGGGGTAATACCGCCATGCCAAGACCCGTGACACTTTTTACCGGCCAGTGGGCAGACCTGCCTTTTGAAGTGATTTGCGCTAAAGCCAAAGCGTTTGGATATGACGGCATTGAAGTTGCGTGCTGGGGTGATCACTTTGAGGTGGACAAGGCGCTCAGCAATGAACGCTATATCAAGTCGCGGCTGGATGTTCTTGCGCAGCACGGACTGCAGTGCTACGCCATCAGCAACCATCTGGTGGGGCAGGCTGTGTGTGACAACATCGACGCGCGCCATAAAAGTATTTTGCCGGCGCGCATATGGGGGGACGGCAAAGAAGACGGCGTGCGCACGCGGGCGGCCGCCGAGATGATGAACACTGCGCGCGCGGCTGCCAGGCTGGGCGTAAAAGTTGTGGCAGGCTTCACTGGGTCTTCCATCTGGCCTTACCTGTACTCGTTTCCGCCAAACCCGCCGGAGCTTGTGCCAAACGGCTACCGCCACTTTGCTGAAATGTGGAATCCGATCCTCAATGTGTTTGATGAGGTTGGTGTGCGCTTTGCCCTCGAGGCGCATCCAACTGAGATTGCGTTTGACATTGCCAGTGCCGAAGCCGCCGTGCTTGCACTTGGCAGCCGCAAAAGTTTTGGCTTCAACTATGACCCTAGCCACTTCGTTTATCAAAACGTTGACTACGTTGGCTTCATCCAAAAATTTGCAGACCGTATTTACCATGTTCACATGAAGGATGCCTACCTCTCGCCGCGTCCCACCGAAGCCGGTGTGTTTGGCGGTCATATTGGTTTTGGCGATGCACGCCGCGCGTGGGATTTCCGCTCGCTGGGCCGCGGGTCAGTTGACTTTGAGGCTGTGATGCGCGCGCTGAATGATGCTGCGTACAGTGGCCCGCTTTCGGTGGAGTGGGAGGATGGAAAGATGGATCGCGAGCATGGTGCGCGCGAGGCGTGCGCCTTCGTGCGCGTGCTGGATTTCCCCACGTCAGCAATTGCCTTCGACGCGGCTTTCGAACGCAAGTGAGGGTAGCGCGGGTGGTGCACTATAAAAACTATTGCCGCGGCCGCTCAATGATTCTTCCAGCAGAGGAGTAAACCATGGCTGAAACAGGCTTCACCAACATGGCCGGCGCGGCCGCCGCCGATAGTGCGCCGGAAATTGGCATTGGCATGCTGGGGTATGCCTTCATGGGCAAGGCGCATTCCAACGCATTTAAGAAGCTGCCCTACATGATGTATCCGCCGGTGGCTGCGCCAAAACTTGTGGCTATAGCCGGGCGCAACGAGGGCGCTGTGCGCGAGGCAGCAGCCCGTTATGGCTACGCCACCTACTATACAGACTGGCGCAAGTTGATTCAGGATGACCGGGTGCAGCTGTTTGACAATGGCGGGCCAAACGACTTGCACGCCGAGCCTTGCATATTCGCCGCTCAGGCTGGCAAGAGCATTCTTTGCGAGAAGCCGCTGGCACGCTCAACTGCCGAGGCGGCCGCCATGCTGGAGGCTGTCACCAAAGCCGGCGTTAAGCATGCCGTGGCGTTCAACTACCGTTTTGTGCCGGCCATCCGGCTTGCGAAGGATCTCATTGCCGAAGGCAAGCTGGGACAGATCTACCACTTCCGCGCGGTCTATTTGCAAGAATGGATCATGCCGCACTACAACACACCGCACATCTGGCGGCTGGACAGGACGGTAGCGGGCAGCGGGGCGCTGGGCGACCTCGGCTCGCACATTATTGATCTGGGGCGTTATCTGGTGGGCGAGCCGCGCCGCGTGTCTGCCGCAGTCAGCACATTTATAAAAGCCCGGCCGGGTGCCGGCGGCAAACCGCAAACGGTGGATGTGGACGATGCCTTTGCGGCCACGGTTGAATTTCAAAATGGAGCGCTGGGTACGCTGGAGGCCACGCGCTATGCCGGCGGCCACAAGAACTCCAATTGCATTGAGATCAATGGCGAGAAGGGCAGCATGCGCTTTAATCTGGAGCGCATGAATGAGCTGGAGGTGCACTGGATTGGCGAAGAGCCGCAGAGCACGCAGGGATTCCATCAGGTGCTGGTCAGCGAAGCCCATCATCCCTTCTGGTCAAACTGGTGGCCGCATGGCCACATCATTGGTTGGGAGCACACCTTTGTGCATGAGATCCACCACTTCCTGGACGCGATTGTGAACAACAAGCCGGTTGCACCGCACGGCGCCACATTTGAGGACGGCTACAAGAACGCCGTGATTTGCGATGCCATCCTGCAATCGGCTGACACCGGCCGCCGCGTTGATATAAATTATTAGCGTTGGCACAGCGCTAAATCCGCGCTGTGCGACCCCCGGCTGTTGGCAGCGCAGCCGTTATGCCGGATTCAAAGTGGTGCAGCAGCGCGATCGGTAGGCGGCCTGGGTTGCGGTCTGCCACAGCACCGCTGCAATAAAACGCGCAGGGGCGAGCCGCCTAATTGGAGAGACGGACACGGTGTTGGTGCGTTAAACTTATCATTGGCAGTTGCGGCTCAAAGGCAATCTCAATACGTTTGCCGCGTGTGCGCAATGCCAATCGGAGGCAAAGATGGAAGTCCAGTCATTGACCGACCGCTACCCCGACCCGAACGTGCGGGTGCTCGATCCGCGCTTTGCGAGATATCGCATTGGCAACGCACCGCTGCAGCGCCTTTACTCCGGCATGCTGTGGGCGGAAGGCCCGGCGTGGAATGGACAGGGCGGGTATCTGGTGTGGAGCGATATCCCAAACAACCGGCAGCACCGGTGGCTGGCAGAGGATGGGCATATCAGTGTGTTCCGCAGCCCCGCCAACAACAGCAACGGCAACACATTCGATTATGAGGGTCGGCAAATTTCGTGCGAGCACGGCACCCGCCGGGTGGTGCGCTACGAGCACAACGGAACGGTGACGGTCATTGCGCATGTTTGGAAAGGCAAACGGCTGAACGCACCCAATGACGCCGTGGTGCATCCCGATGGCGGAATTTGGTTCTCAGACCCCGGCTACGGCAGCCTCGGACATTACGAGGGGCACAAGGTCCAACTCGAGCTTCCAAAAGTGGTGTATCGCGTCGAACCAAAGTCCGGGAAGATGGACCTCGTTTCGGATGAACAGTTCATGCCGAACGGCCTATGCTTTTCGCCGGATTACAAGCAGCTCTATATCGTGGACACGGGAGCCACGCACTACCCGGATGCGCCGCGCAATATTCAAATATGGGATGTGGTGAACGGGAAGAGACTGGCAAAGGGACGGGAATTTGTTTCGATGCAGCTTGTGACGGAAGATGGAGAGATGGCGGGCATATCAGATGGCATCCGGGCGGATGAAGATGGCAACATCTGGGCTTCGGCCGGATGGGGTGGCGCGGGGTACGACGGCGTCCACATTTTTGCGCCGGATGGCGAGCGGATCGGGCAGATCGTACTGCCGGAGGCGTGCAGCAATGTGTGCTTTGGCGGGCAAAAACGCAATCGCCTATTTATGACGGGCAGCCAGTCGCTGTATGCACTGTACGTGGAGACCCGCGGCGCACACGTATCGTAGATGCGCGCTCTAACTGCGCTGTATTGGTTCCGTTCGCAAAAACGATCTGTTACAACTGCTTGCCGACTCGCACTGCAGTGCTGGGAGTAGGCTGCTGCCTGAGTTCAAGGCAACGCTTATTTGCGGTGCAATCCTTGGTGTAGTAGGTGTTCCTCAAAAACAACCGTCGCCATCATAAGTGCACGGGTCCCATAGCGCAGGGTCTTCTAGTGTTCCAGCAAGCTCCGGTAGTCTATCCGCCGCTTTGTACCAAAACATCCACGATGGCAGCTGCCGCTGATAGGGGGCCAGCTTCTCAATCTGCCGCTTGCGTACGGTTCCAAAACCGATCACCTCAAGTACATGCACCCTCTCATCGTGGCAGCGGGCAAGCGAGTATTCGATAGCGCTGCGCAGAAACGTGGCGCCGTTGCCCACGGATTGAAAGTCAACGAGGCGCATGCGGCGCAAATTGATGTCGGGACTGTCTTGGCGAAGAAAGACTGCATAGCCCGCCAATTTTCCGGAGTCGTCGTTACTGGCTAAAACCCATGCATTGCCATCGCGCAGTGGCTTGTCAAAGCGCCACGCCAGCGCTGCACGATCGCGCACACACAGGAGTCGATCGGGCTGGGCGCGCAGTGCATTCCAGAAGTCATCAAAAGCGCTTAGTTCCCGAACCAACCCACTTCGATTGGGCCTGCACCTGCCAAAGCTCCTGATTAGACTTGCCAAACTGAAAAGTGCGCCAGCTGGATACCCCAATACCCGGGCAAGCGGCACATTTTCTTGGTTAGCAGGCTTGAAACAAACGCCGGGTGACCTAGAACCCAAAAAATGGCTCTGTCGTAAGCTTTAACTGGCGGCTTTAACGCTCCCAGCCGGCCAAATGCGCGTCCTGAAGGCCAAGTGGCAGTTGTATTCAGGAATAGATCAACTGGTGGTTGTGCGAAAAACTTCTTCGCCAGCTCTGTGGAATGCTTGCGAAAATCGGAGTCAACCACCCAACGATTGGCGGAGGCACCTACCAGCCCCTGCCCGTTTAGTGAGTATTCCACTAGCACGTTGCCGATGTGGCCAACAATGACCTTTTCAGGTGTTTCGAGTACCCAACCGAGCGGCCAGGCAAAGCCGCAACGCGCCGCAAAAGGACTGCCCTCGTAAAGGTGCTGCCACTCTATTTCGGTCAATGTCCCCAAGTGATAGCGCGCATCAAGCGCCTGAATTTGATGATAGTCAGCCGGAGTGGCTTCGCGCAAATTCACCATAAAAAAGATTACTTCGTGGCCGCGGCTGCTGCGATTGCGTAGAGCTCCCCGTTTGTAATACGCTTGAACTCCGGCCGTTGGGCAAGTTGTGCCAGCAGAATTTCAAGTTTCTGCCACTGGTCGTTCTCCTCGATTTCCCAACCATGAAAGTATAAATGTGCC